>ENA-UOYA01000193-UOYA01000193.1-activated-sludge-metagenome-genome-assembly--contig:-NODE-193-length-84525-cov-44.166059_pt1 | contig 84525 bp, 74 predicted proteins | sample MGYA00238163_ERZ764804 | MGnify/ENA primary metagenome ERZ764804 (study PRJEB28919, sample SAMN05720223) | activated sludge metagenome | isolation source: Anaerobic digester | place: Hong Kong...
AACACAAAAAAATCCAATAAAAAAGCCGTCTCAATTTATGTTATGAGACGGCCTCGTTTTTTTTCGGCAATATCGGAACACTGAAGTTCTGAAAAAGAATGCCTGAATCAGGCAGGGCCGGGGAACCATCATCCCGGTTACTTTTCTGGTTAGAAGCAGATCATGACAGATATTGACTTTTATCTCTTTTTGTTCATTGTTAATAATTTCACAATAAAAAATTCATCTTCTACCGCGGTTTCCTGAACGCTAAATCAATTGGTCTTTTATACCCCAGGGAAAACACTCTCTTAAATGCTGATAAAAGGAATGAAAGAGAAGGATTTCCATGACATTGAAAGTCTCAACAACATGCTCCAGCTCCGGAATGATTCGTGGCTGAGATCATTCTGCCGGGCAGAAAGAGGAATGAATCACACAATGTAAAATGGGGCCGGCATGGGAAAGCGAGAATGACCGAAGCTGTAAAACCGCTTTACGGCAACACTGATGAGATGCCTTTTGTAAGGGATCCTGCCGTATTCAGAACTTCTGATGTTCATTATACTATAAGTGCTACAACAAGCAGGGGAGAGGTAGTGGAAACCGTGCTCATCGCTCCGGATTCAGGCGTAAAGGGAAACAGGCTGAAGAAATTTTCTGACGATCAGGCAGGCTGGGGGGTGGCGTTGTTGACAGAAGGCAGGATAAACGGATGTCAGAATATTGTTGCCATTGGAGATATAGCTCTGTTTAAAGAAGGAAAACTTCCTTATGGCCGTCTGATGGCGGCCCGGGTGGCAATACAGCAGGCGAAGCATCTTGCTGAGAACCTGAAGAAAATTGCAAAAAAGCTCTCAGCGAGTTTTCATACAAAGATATGGGACCGATGGCGACGACAGGGAAGCTTCTTGCGGTAGCAGGACTTTCACGCTTCCGTTTCCGGGGGCATTTGCATGGTTCGTATGGATGTTTATTCACCTGATGAGCATAATAGGAGTCAGGGACAAGCTTCTGAAATTCATAAAATGGGCATGGAAGTACTTCACCTATGACCAGCAGCTTAGACTTATCCTCAGAACAAAAAGGACCTTTCAGAATTTGTCGTTCCTATATTTTCAGTCCGGGCCTTTTCAGTATTTTTACCTGATTTTTACATAATTCCCAACACTAATATTTTCGACATGGAACTGCCGTCACTTCCCGATATTCAATCTGCACACAGACGCATAAGCCCTTATATTCACAGGACTCCTGTTCTTACTTCACATCTGCTTGACAGTATCGCGGGCTGCAAACTGTATTTCAAATGCGAGAATTTCCAGAAAGTCGGTGCTTTCAAATTCAGAGGAGCCACAAATGCTGTCCTTTCGCTTACGGACGAGCAAAAGAAGGCAGGTGTTGTAACCCATTCATCGGGCAATCATGCTGCGGCGTTGGCACTGGCAGCAGGGATGAACGGGATAAGGGCATTTATAGTCATGCCCGAGAATGCTCCTTCGGTGAAAAAAGATGCTGTTGCCGGCTACGGAGCATTGATAACATTCTGCAAACCTACGTTGCAGGCCCGTGAGGAGACCTGCCGCAAAATTATGGAAACAGAGGGGGCCACACTTGTTCATCCCTATGACAATTTTAATGTTATCTGCGGGCAGGGCACGGCATCACTTGAATTACTTGAAGAGATAAATGATCCGGATGTGGTAATTGCTCCGGTAGGAGGCGGGGGACTCCTGAGCGGCACTTCAACCTGTGTGAAGGGTATAAACAGTAAGACAGTCGTAATAGGGGCCGAGCCTCTGAATGCCAACGATGCCTGGAAATCATTCACAACGGGAACACTTACCCCGTCTGTTAATCCATTAACAATTGCCGACGGCCTTCTTACTTCGTTAAGCGAGCTTACATTTTCAATAATCAGAAAGAATGCAGATGATATTTTTACAGTCAGCGAGGAGTCGATAGCAGGTGCTATGAAACTTGTATGGGAACGGATGAAAATTATTATCGAACCATCATCGGCAACAGTATTTGCAGCGGTAATGGAAAACCGGCAGTTCTTCAGAGGGAAGAGAGTCGGGCTCATTATTTCCGGCGGAAATGTTGATCTGAAAAAGCTCCCCTTCTGAAATCCCTGTCATTTTTCAGGAATGGCTTTCCGGAAATAAGCTGTTATCGGATAGTGATCGGAATACCTGATCTTCCGTATTTCAAACCAGGTGCAGTCGAATTCATCTCCATAAAGGATATAATCGATCCTGTTGGGTGGATAGTTGCCCTTGTAGGTGAATCCTGCCCCGTATCCCGATTTTACAAAGGCATCATTCAGGCCTTTTCTGATCTTCCTGTATGAATAGGATACCGGTGTATCGTTGAAATCGCCGGCAACAATTACCGGATATGGAGATCTGTCAATTCCTTCCTTTACTTTCTGTGCCTGATCGGCTCTCCTGGCGAAACCCTTGCGGAGGCTTGCAGAAATGCTTCTTATTTCATCAAAAGCCTCCTTGTTGTCAGATCCTTCAGTCAGTTCGGTAAGGAATGTCTTTTCCATCCTGTTCAGATGGAACGACTGGAGGTGATTGTTGAAAAGCCTTATCGTATCTTTGCCACTTACAAGATCGGTATAAATCGAAAGACTCGATGATTTTTCATGAACTATATCACCCCTGTATGATATCGGGAACTTCGAAAGGGTTGCTATACCATAGAACCTGTTTTTTCCTGTTGAGATCACCTTGAAATGGGAAAAATATTTCCCTCCCAGGGCTGCTTTGAACTCTCTTTCCTTGGCTCCGGGATCTCCGATTATATATATTTCCTGAAGGCAGATAATATCGGCCTGGCTGTTTTTGAGAAGATCAAGTATCTTCTTTTCGGAATTGCCGGTCTTCTTACCCTCAAAATAGTTGAACAACCTGACATTATAGCTCTGGACCTCAAATGTACCTGTTTTATCTCCTGAAGGCTTGCTAAGCTTTATGTAGTTGGAAAAATGTGTAACCCCTCCGGCGATTACAACAACCGAAATCAGTGCCTCCCATTTTATTATCACTGCCCAGATGAATGCAAAAACCACGTTGATGAAAAGGAGGTAGGGGTATGCCAGTCCGAATAATGCGGGAAACGCGAAAACTGAGGGATTGATGTGAACAGACAGGTATGACAAAACCAATGACAGTGCAAACAGGATATTTGCTCCAAGAAAAATCCGATAGAGAAATTTTCTCAAGTTCCGCTTTTTAGTAATGGCGAATTTATGGTAATTCCCTTATTATTGAAAACCGGGTGATTCTGTTTTTGACAAGACCTTTAATTCGGTTTATGAATGCATCTGAAAATTAGATCATTTTTTTTTCTGGCTTTCCCTGAAAAGAAGGTCTTTTTCATCTTTTGTAAGACTGTCATATCCGCCTTTGGATATTTTGTCGAGGATCTTGTTGATCTTCTCCTGATGTTCAGCTCTGGCTTTATTGTATTCGTAGTCGTTTGCTGTCTTCTTTTTGTATGTCACTTTCATCTTTCTGCCCGGCCTTAAAAAAGTAACAATGGAATCCAATATTATGTTTATACCCTTTCCCAGATCACGACCCCTGCGAATATTTACAGTATAAAGATATCCGAAAAGTGCTCCGCCCATATGTGCAAGTTTTCCGCCCGAGTTTACGGAAAAGTCCATTACCGATGTAAGCACAAAGATTGCCAGGGCAATCCATTTTATTTTAAGCCGTCCGAGCAGTAACAGGGTCACAGTATAATCGGGTACATATGCTGCAATTGCAATTACTATTGCCATGACTGACGCGGAGGCGCCTATTGCTACCGATTCGGCCGTTACATCCCTGAATACGGGAAAAATATTGAATGAAAGGATGTAGACAGCAGCACCTGAAATACCCCCGAGGAGATATACGGATACAAGCTTTTTCTGATCGAGATATTCAAGAAAGATGAGCCCGAACCACCAAAGCCACAGCATATTGAAAAGGATATGAAGTATATCCTTGTGAGTGAACATATATGTCACAATTGTCCAGGGCCTCAGCAAAAGTGCATGGAGCGAGGATGGGACCGAAAAGAAATTCAGGATGTTGACAGAGAGGTATTCGTTCTTCAGAAGATAACCTATTATAGATCCTGCCGAGATCAACAGGAAGACACCTATATTGATGTAAATTAATTTAATAAGGGTGCTGCCGTTCCTGAAAGTCCTTTTAATATCGTCCCAGATTCCCATTAATAGAATGTTTTGGTTGTTTTTCTCCAGTATCTGATAAGAAAATATCCAAAAAGCATGCCTCCCAGGTGGGCTGCATGGGCAACGTTGCTGCCAGGCTGGGTCACGGCGAGGACGAGTTCCAGGGCGCCATAACCGAGAACGAACCATTTGGCTTTTATCGGGATAGGAGGGAAGAGGAGCATAAGTTCAGTATTCGGGAAAAGCATTCCGAATGCAAGCAGTACGCCGAAGATTGCACCTGAGGCTCCTACGGTCGGGATATACAGTACCATCTGGAGGCTTTTCATGACATCATTCGTAAAGACCTGTCCCTGGCTGAGATATGCGGCGCCATCGCTGAGGACATCCTGAAGCTGGCCGGGGCTGACAGCATCCATCAGTTTAATATACTGCAACATGATCACCGTTTCGTGGGTAAGAGCTGCACCGAGCCCGCAAACCATATAGAATATGAAAAACCTTTTCGGCCCCCAGACATTCTCAAGTATCCCTCCGAAAATATAAAGGGCATACATATTGAAAAACAGGTGCCAGAAGTTCGCATGCATAAACATGTGAGTCAGGATCTGAAGCGGCCTGAACATATCCGATTTAGGGAAATAGAGCCCCAGAATCGTTGTAAGATCGATGCCAAAAACACCCTGGACGGCCCATGTGGCAATGAGCATAAGTATGTTAATCAGAATCAGGTTTTTTACAACCGGGGGCAGTGCCAGAAATCCTCTTCCGTATCCGTTCATTAATTGTCAGTTAAAGAATTCTTTAGTCCAAATAGCCCGTAAATATACTATTATCGTAGTCTTTTATCAATTTCTTCAAGTGTTAAAATGTTTATTACCGGTTTCCCTTTTGGCGAATAGTTCGGCGACCTGCATGAGAACAGTGTGTCAAAAAGGTCTTCCATCTCATTCTTCATAAGGGTCTTCCCGTATGGAATCGCGGAAGCACAGGACATTGCTGCTGCAACCTTTTCCTTCGCATCAGTTGATGGATCAGTCTGTGTGTCCTTGTACTCCTCCAGCAAAATCTCCAGTATCATAAGCGGATCAGCCGATCCGATTTCGGATGGACGTGCGGTTATTGTAACAGTTTTATTTTCAGGAAATTCCAGCCTGAACCCAAGCATTTCCAGTTCGGCCAGTATTTCCTTAAGAAGGTAAATATCAGCCGGATTCATCTGTGTAGTGACTGGATACAGCTCTGTCTGGCTGATACTCCTGTTGTTGTTGAGATAAGCCAGAAATTTTTCAAAAAGTATTCTTTCATGAGCCCTTTTCTGATCGATGATCATAAGTCCCGACCTGACGGGACAAACAATATATTTGCCTTTTATCTGAAAGAATCTTCTTTCTGTCTCAATTCTCAGAGACGACTCTTCTTCGTTCCCGAGGGCAGTGTAAAGCCGCTCCCATCCTGAAATATTTTCCCTTTCGAACTTCTCTATCAGCCTGTTCTGATCTGTCAGGCGTTCTTCGCCGGCAAAAGGGTCATAGGATGGATCCAGTTCTATCGGGGGCGGTTCGGGGATCCCTTTGAAAGAGGAACTGACGGGGATATCTATAAGTGCTTCCCCTTCGAAATCGATGGAAGGTACAATGTTGAACCTGCCGAGAGCCTCCTTCACCGATGCCATGAGTATCTGCCATATCGACCTTTCATCCTCGAATTTTATTTCTGTTTTTGTGGGATGGATATTTATGTCAATCGAAGCCGGATCCGTTTCCATGAAAATGAAATATGACGGAACAGACTCCGGAGGAAGAATATTCTGATAGGCTTCCACAACTGCCTTATGAAAATACGCGTGTTTCATAAAACGGTTGTTTACAAAGAAAAACTGTTCGCCATAGGTTCTTCTTGCATTTTCAGGTTTCCCGATAAATCCCCTGATTGTAATTAGTGTCGTGGATGTCTCAAGGGTTATAAGGTCGTTGTTGATCTGCCGTCCGAAGATCCCTATTATTCTCTGCCTGAGGTTACCGGTCTGGAGATTGTAAATCTCATTTTCATTATGGTGAAGTGAAAACCTTATTCCGGGATGTGCCAGTGCTATCTTCTGAAACTCGGTGATAATGTGCCTCATTTCAGTATTATCCGATTTCAGGAATTTTCTCCTTGCAGGTATGTTATAGAAAAGGTTTTTGACTGAAAAGACTGAGCCTGCAGGGCAGCTGCATGGCTCCTGGAGTTCGACCTTCGACCCGTTTATTATTATGACTGTGCCTGAATCTTCCTCCCTTTTCCTGGTCTTTAGTTCCACCATTGCAACCGCTGCTATTGAAGCAAGAGCTTCACCCCTGAATCCTTTTGTCGTTATTGCAAAAAGATCGTTTGCCGATGAGATCTTTGAAGTGGCATGCCTCTCAAATGAAAGCCTGGCATCTGTCTCGGACATTCCTGTTCCGTCGTCTATTACCTGGATAAGTGTTCTTCCTGAATCCTTAATGATTACTTTGATATTCTCCGCACCGGCATCAACGGAATTCTCCATTAATTCCTTTACAACTGATGCAGGCCGCTGAATCACCTCTCCTGCAGCTATCTGGTTGGCGACCGAATCGGGTAAAAGTTTTATAATATCCGGCATCTGTAAATCGGCATTTCTGTCAAACGGTTCATAATCATTATGGTAAAAGTGAGTTAAAATGGATAAAACTGATTTTTGAACCTCCTGCAAATATAAGTATATTTGCATCATTACTTTTTAAGGGGAAATGGTCATTTAATGATAACATGTTTTTGTTATTTTGAACAATTGCAAATATTAAAGTAAAATTCATTGGTAATGAGAAAATTCTGTTATTTTTCGGTTTTTATGCTTTCTCTTTTTACTGCAGGATGCAACAAGCAATCCGATTCTGAAACTCTGAAAGTGATGACATTGAATCTGCGGTACGATAATCCTCGCGATAGCATAAATGCATGGCCGAACAGGGCACATTTCGTAACAGATTTCCTGAACAGTGAAAAGCCCGATCTTCTGGGAATGCAGGAAGTTCTTGTCAATCAGTATGACTATCTCGATTCAGTTCTTACAGGTTACAGTTCGATCGGGGTAGGAAGGAGTGACGGGGCAAAGGGAGGTGAAATGAATCCGGTTTTTTTCAGGAACGACAGGTTCGAACTTATAAGAACAAAGACATTCTGGCTCTCAGAGACGCCGGAGATCCCGGGATCGCGGTCGTGGGGCGCAGGTCTTCCGAGGATCGTCACCTGGGCCGAGTTGTCGGATAAAAGCACCCATATGCATTTTTATTTTTTCAATACTCACTTTGCACACGATTCAGATTCGGCAAGAATAATGAGCTCGAAGCTGCTTCTCGAAAAAGTTGACAGCATTTCCGCGGGGTTCCCCTTTGTTATAACAGGTGACTTTAATATGCTCATTTCATCAGAAGGATACGAGATACTGACAGGTCCCTTCGAGAGTGTCCCGTTGCTCCTTGATACTTATGCCGTTTCTCATAAGAGACCTGTAGGGCCAGCATATACATTTAACGGTTTTTCCGACAATACAAGCGCCGGACGAATAGACTACATCTTCGTTCGAAACGGCATGGAAGTGCTTGAGCACCGGACTTTTATCAAGAAGCTGCACGGAGTGTTCATTTCCGACCACTGGCCGGTAATGGCTAAGATTTCCCTTAAACTTCCTTCGTGATCGGTTGATCACGCTGTCTTCCTGTAACGCCTGACTGCAAATACCGTGAAAAACACGGCTATTGCAGCCAGGGAATAAATGTCGCTTAGAATATCGCTTAAGGCAGATCCTTTCAGCATTACCATCCTGTTTATCCTCATTATATAGGCCACCGGGTTTATCAGGTCAATTTTCTGGGCCCATGCCGGCATGCTCTCAAGAGGCGTGAAAATACCACTCATGAGGATGAAAATTATCATGCAGAAGAAAGCTATGAACATGAACTGCTGCTGGGTCCCTGAAAATGTTGAAATGAAAATGGCAAACCCGAGGACGGCAACAAGAAAGACTGATGCACTCAGGAAAAGCAGCATGATGCTTCCCTCAAAAGGTATACGGAAAAATATCCTTCCGATGACAAGCCCAAGTGTAAGGTCAGCAAGTCCTATTATCAGGAATGGGACCATTTTGGCAATTATAAACTGGTGTTTCCTCACAGGCGTGACATTTATCTGCTCAATGGTCCCTATCTCCTTTTCCCTTACAAGGTTAAGCCCGGCAAGAATAAATCCTATCGCAGTTACAAGTATGCCAAGTATTCCGGGCAGCATATAAAATTTATAATTGAGCATTTCATTATACCAGTACCTGTTGTTGATATTGATTACCGAGGACTGAACGGGCTCGGCAGAATTTATGTTTTGCATTATCAGTTCTGAATTGAAATCGCGGATGACCCCGTTCAGATAAGCCCATGACAGCTGCGCGGCTGATGCATTGATCGCATTTACGGCGGCAAGAAGATGTCCGGGTTTTCCGGAACCGATGTCCCTGCCGAAATCCTCGGGAATATGAAGTACAAGGTTGCATTTGTCCTCAAGAAGCAGCCTGTTGCCCTCCTCTTCAGAAAATGTCGTGTTAGTGACCCTGAAGAAAGCCGACCCTTCCAGCCGCGTTATAAGGCTGCGCGATACTGTCGACATATCCTGATCGATAATGCCGATCCTGACTTCCCTGATCTCGAATGTAACCGCCGGTACCAGGATGAGCATCTGCACTATCGGAACTCCGAATATGGCCCTTCCGATAAACTTATTCCGGAATATCTGGATGAATTCTTTTCTTATCAGGTAAAGTATCGTTCTCATTCTGATCTATATTTTATGCCCGGCCCGCAGGCTGACTGATATTTCAATCATTGTAATCTGATTTTGAAGTTTCTGACGCTCAGGGCTATAAACAAGACGGTGAATCCGGTCAGTATCAGAGTCTCCTTCCATACATAAAGTAAGCCCGTCCCCTTTATCATAATATTCTTTATTATCACAATAAAATATCTGGGCGGCAGTATTGAACTAATCCATCCGTATATTTCAGCCATATTTTCGATGGGGAAGATAAATCCTGACAGGAGGATCGTAGGAAGCATCATCCCCACAAGGGAAATAAAGATTGCCTGCTGCATGGTGCTGGATACGGTCGATATAAGTATGCCGAGTGAAAGGCTCATAAGGATGTACAGCATGCTTTCTCCGAGAAGAAGGGCAAGACTTCCTTTCACGGGAAGGTCAAAAACAAACCATGAGAGGAGAAGGATGACTATCACGTCAATAAATGAGAGCAGAAAATATGGCATGACCTTGCCGAGAATTATCTGCACAGGTTTAAGTGGCGACACAAGCAACACCTCCATGGTTCCGAACTCCTTTTCACGTGTGATTGTGACTGATGTCATAAGTGCGCAGATAAGGATCATGATGAGTGTTATCACACCCGGGACAAACATATAATGGCTTTTAAGCCCGGGATTATAGAACATTCTTACTTCAGGCCTGACAATGAGGGCCGTGGCTGCTGACGGGCCTGCCATATCCCTGTTGAAGTCGGATATTATTGCCGTCATGTAGTTTGTAACGAGTGTGGCCACATTCGGTTCTGATCCGTCGGCTATGATGGATATTTCCCCTTTGCCACGGCTTATCAGGTTGCGTCCGAAGTTGTTTTCAAAAATTACGACAGCTTTTGTCCGTCCTTTTTTGAAGATCCTGTCAATGTCAGCCTGACTGGCAAGATCGCCCGTTTTTGTAAAAAATCCGGATGAGCAGATCTTATCTGTCAGCCGCCTGGTGATCTCATCTTTCGACTGATCAAGAAATGCCACCCCGGCATTTTTGATATCGGTGCTTACGACATAACCGAACAGGAGAATCTGTGCTGCAGGGATGCCGAACAATATTATCAGGGTGCGGTAATCCCTGCTTATATGGAGGAATTCTTTCTTAACAAAGCCAAGGAAACGTTTCATGTCATGCAGTATGTAACCGGCCGTCGGGCCGTGCAATTTTTATAAATACTTCTTCTACCGATGAGGCATTATATTTCTTCCTGAGTTCGGCAGGTGTATCGAGAGCCACTATTCTTCCTTCGTTCATTATTGAAATCCTGTCACAATATTCAGCCTCATCCATATAATGAGTCGTTACGAAGACTGTTATGCCCCTTGAGGCTGTTTCGTAGATCATTTCCCAGAACTGCCGCCTTGTTACAGGGTCGACACCTCCTGTGGGCTCATCCAGAAAGACAATTCCCGGATCATGAAGCACGGCAACAGAGAAAGCGAGCTTCTGTTTCAGTCCGAGGGGAAGGGAAGAAATAAGGCTGTCGGCATATTTTTCAAAATTCAGTTTGCCAAGGAGTTCAGCGGTCCTTCCCTTTATCAGCTGCCTCCTCATCCCGTATATCCCTCCGTAAAGAGTGATGTTTTCCCTCACAGTAAGGTCTTCATAAAGTGAGAACCTCTGGCACATATAGCCAATAACCTGCTTGATCTTTTCCGGCTGCCGTCTTGCCGAGAACCCTGAAACGATAGCGTCACCCGATGTCGGGGCGGACAAGCCTGAAAGGATCCTGATGGCCGTGGTCTTCCCCGCTCCGTTCGCTCCGAGAAATCCGAAGATCTCTCCCTTATAAACCTCAAAATCAAGGTTGTCAACAGCGGTGAAATCGCCGAATTTCTTTACGAGGTTCCTGACTGATATAACGACATTTTCTTTCATACCTGTTCAGTTTCACCGCCCGGCTTCCTTTCCATCAGTTCAAGGAATCTGTCCTCGATCCCTGCCTCCATTTCTTCTATTGTCACATTTTCAACACCTTCCGACCCGAGGTGGACGATGAGTGACTGATCATATATATCGTCCCTGAAGGTAACATGAATGGAGTCACCGAAAGGGAAAGCTGTTGCAGTCAGTTCATATTTCCTCAATGAGATCAGCAGGCGGTATTTATCGCGGGCCTTTATCCTGTATAGCCGTTTCCCGAATCCATCCTTTATTTTCCGGGGATTGTCGACTGATAATAAAGAGCCGTTCTGAATAAGCGCGATTCTGTCACATCTCATGGCTTCATCCATATAAGGGGTTGAAACAAGGATGGTTATATCGTGATTTCGGAGGTTTTTAAGCATATCCCAGAATTCTGATCTTGATACGGCGTCGACGCCTGTTGTCGGCTCGTCGAGAACAAGGAGTTTTGGCTTATGGATAAGTGCACATGAAAGTGCGAGTTTCTGTTTCATGCCTCCCGAAAGCTGCCCGGCAAGCCGTTTCCTGAAAGGTTCGATATGAGAGTAAATATCGGATATAAGATCGTAGTTTTCCCTGATGGTGGTTCCGAACACGGTAGCATAAAATTTAAGATTCTCTTCAACTGTAAGGTCGTGGTAGAGACTGAACCTCCCCGGCATATAGCCAATCTGTTTCCGTAGTTCCCTGAATCCTGTCAGGCTGTCGGTGCCGAAGATTGTCATCTTCCCCTCATCAGGAAGAAGGAGTGTCGTAATTATACGGAAAAGGGTAGTCTTACCCGCACCGTCGGGACCGATGAATCCGAATATCTCTGACTCATTCACCGAGAAAGTGATGTTGTTCAGAACCCTGTTGTTTCCAAACTTTTTTGAAATGCCTGCCGATTCTATTGCACTCCCCATGGTACGATTCTCAGAATATTGCTTCTCCGGGCATCCCTGATTTAAGGAAGCCGTCGTTAATGACATCAATTGTAACAGAATATACAAATGCAACCCGTTCTTCCTTTGTCTGTATTATTTTAGGAGTGAATTCTGCTTTATCTGAGATATGGCTGATGACTCCCTTATAGGTGGAGTATTCCTTTTCCCCCTTATCGGTCCTGACTGTCACTTCCTGACCGGTTTTTATTTCCGGAAGTTGTGCGCCGCTAACATATACCTTTAGCTTTACGACGGAAAGGTCAGATATTTTCACCAGAGGCTTGCCTGCCATTGTCATCTCGCCAGCCTCGGCATATTTTTCTGTCACTGTTCCCCGCAGAGGGCTTTTTATCGTGCTCCTCGAGACCTGTTCATTGAGAGTGGCCTTTTTTGATTCATACACTGCAAGTTCAGCAGCCACTGATACTTTCTGTGTATTGTTCGCCGCTATCTGTTTCTCAAGCACGGCGGCCTGGCCAGTAAGATCGTCATATTGTTTTTTGGTTGCAGCATCATCTTTAAGCATGTTTTCTATCCTTGCGATATTGACTTTCAGGTTTTCAATCTGCTGCCTGAGAATGTCGTTCTGGGCATTTATTGAAACAAGCCTTGTTCGTATGCCTTTCATCCCGGCATCTATTTCGGCCTTCTGCAGATGGAATATTGTTGTATCAATAAGAGCAAGTGGTGAGTCCTTGCCTACTTCAGATCCTTCCGTTACGTCAAACCTGATAATGCGGCCGCTTGTTTCAGAGGATACAACTACCTCTGTGGCTTCGAAGGTGCCGAAGGCATCAGCCTGTTGTGTCTTCTCATTGCAGCCTGTCAGAAATGCCAGAGCGATGATTGTTAATACGTTGTATTTCATTTTATTATTGTTTGTTACTGTCGGTTTATTCAATTTCCTTTCCACTGATATTTAAATATTCAACCTGAGCCATTGCAAGGCTTATTTTATGGATTTCGTAATTAATCATTGCCTGTTTTTCCGAATTGATCTGGTTCAGCAGTTCTGTGGCTGTTATTGTTCCGTTCTTATACTGAGATTCTGAAGATGCAGTAATCTTCCTCCTGAGGCCGATAAGCGTGGTATCTGTCACTATCATTGATTTCAGGTTTTCTATTTCGGCATTTTTAGTTTCAAGCTGACGCCTGAGTGCATCGCTCAGGTCTTTTTTCCTGTTCTCGATGATATCCTGCCGCAGGGCAGCAATCTGTTTCTCGTTTTTGACCCTGTTCCAGTCGATTATGTTCCATTTCAGGCTGGCCCCGACAATAAAATATGGTTCGAACTGATCCTTGAAAAAGTTGTTCCCGGGCGGATTTCCATAGCCGAGGGTGGCAAACCCTAATGCCTTTGGCATTCTTTTGCTCGCTGTTAATTTCAATCCCGCAGAAAGCTGTTCTTTCTTCAGGTCCAGGAGTTCGAGTTCGGGCCTTGAAAGACTATTATCTCCTGAGAGAGCAACTTCGGGGACAATAAATGTTGTCGACTGGCTGATCCCGGTTCCCGTGAGGTCTGAAAGCACTTTCATCAGCGATATTTTCATGGTTTCGTTCTCCCTTATCTGCTGCTGAAGCTTTATTTTCTCGGATGTCATGACATCGATGTCAGGCCTGGTAATCATGTCGTTCTGAAGTGCCGACTGCATAGCGGAAATCCTTTTCTCGATAAGGCCGAGGTAGTTTACAAGAAGCTCTTTCTGCCTGTCAATGAGAAGCAAACTGAAATAGCAGGCATTTACCTGGCTCCTGAGCTTATAAAGATCGCTCTCAGTCTGTTTCTGGTTGATGCCCAGGTCGGCCTTTTCCAGAAGCTTCGAATTCTTAACAACCCCGCCGTCATAAATAACCTGATTTATGTCGATTGTGAGCTTGTATTGCTCGTGTGGAAGTGGTTTAATAAGGTCGGCTATCCCTGGCAGCGGGATTGCCCCCAGAACATTCTTCATATCTATCACTGAAGAATTGTACAGGATGCTGCCTCCGGCGTCGACTGTCGGCAGCCATGTTTTCGAAAGGTTGGCATCGTTAAGACCGGATATCTTTGAATATGTTTCTTTTTCACCTGCGAGCGCATTTGAATTCATGGCAAGGTCGTAGCACTCCTTCAGGGTCAGTATCTTCTGGGAGAATAATCCGGTACTCCATAAAAAAGCCATCAATAAAAAAATCAGGATCTTTGGTTTCATTCTTTTCAATTTAACTCAATTTAATCTGTTCACACCTAATTCCTTACGACTTGTTCGTAAGCCCCTTTATGACAAAATCGGCAGCGAACTCCTTTCGTTCTTCAAGATAGGTGTCAAAATCGATTCCGATCTTTTTGAAGAGGCTTTCGAATATGCCTCTTGCAGCAAATGGGAACACACTTATGGCTGCAATTGTTGTCATGATCTGGGGCATCTTTTCCCTTGTTATGTTGTATTTTTCAAGCTCTTTGCCGTTTTGGGCATAAAGAATGTCCCAGAATTTTTGGATTTCAAGGGTGTCAATAATTTTCCGGAGCCTTGCAGGATTTCTGTTTATCTCATTAAGCAGAAAAGCCGGCAGTTTAGGATTTCTCTGAAGGAAGCTTATATGTTCCCTGTAAAAGAAACGGATCTTGTCTTCCAATGACAGGTTTTCATCGAATACAGGAGCGAATTTTGAAAACATGTTTGAGGCAATTTTCTCAAATACGGCATTGAACAGCCTGTCTTTCGTCCGGTAATAATAGTGAAGCAGTGATTTATTTATTCCCGCCTGATCAGCGATATCCTGCATTCTCGCCCCATCCAGTCCTTTTTCAGTAAAGACCTCTGTTGCAGCGTCAAAGATCTTCTCCTCTGTTTGTCTGTCAGAATCACTCATGTTTTTACCATTAGGTTTAACTTCGTAAATAAAACAAATGGTTTAACCATATGGTCAAAAATAAATGTTCAATATGACATTTCAAAAAAATCCGGCAAAAAAGTTGTATTTTTAATACAACATATTAGAAATGGACATGGGAGGCTGAAGTTTTTATAAATTTAATATCAAAATACAAATGCTTAATTATGAGAACAGAAGGTAGAAGAGAGAGTGGGAATATAGAAGACCGCAGAGGGATGTCAACGGGTAAGATGGCTGTCGGTGGCGGGATCGGGACAATTGTGATAGTATTGCTTGTAATGCTTCTGGGCGGCGATCCCTCACAGGTTTTAAATAACATGCAGGAAGGCCAGGCAACCGAAGCAGGTCAGGTCAATGCATCGCCCGAAGAAGAGGCCATGAAGGATTTTGTTTCGAAGGTGTTGGCCGGGACAGAAGATGTCTGGTCGGCAGTTTTCCGGGAATCGAATATGACATACAAGATGCCGACACTGGTTCTTTTCAGGGATCAGGTACAGTCGGCCTGCGGATATGCTACGGGTGCAAGCGGGCCGTTCTATTGCCCGGGCGACGAGAAGGTATATATAGATCTATCTTTTTTCGATGAGCTTAAAACCAGGTTCGGTGCATATGGTGATTTTGCCATAGCCTATGTAGTTGCTCATGAGATCGGCCACCATGTCCAGAACCAGCTCGGCATACTCCGTGATGTAAATAACCAGAGGTCGGGGATGAGTGAGGTAAATGCCAACAAACTGCTTGTAAGGCTTGAGCTTCAGGCTGATTTCCTTGCCGGTATGTGGGCTCATTACGATGAACAAATGTTTCATTCGCTTGAAGCCGGCGACATTGATGAGGCAATGAATGCTGCGGCATCGGTGGGCGATGATGTCCTCCAGAAAAGATACCAGGGGCGGGTTGTCCCTGACGCATTTACCCACGGAACTGCAGCACAGCGCAAGGAATGGTTCAGAAAGGGATATACATCAGGCGATTTTGGCCAGGGAGATACATTCAACGCTAATATCAACTGACATTCTATTCTAATCTTACAACTATAGAGTCAGCTATTTGGAGGGCAGTGGTCAGGGAACTCAGGTCGGTGAACAATTCGCCTGTCTTTCCCGAATAGTGACTATGCCCTGCAGGTTTCATGGTATACGACTCACGAGGAGATTGCATATCGATAACAGCTTCATAGACCAGTGCCGGCTGAGCTGACCAGAGGTAGTCTTCATCACCTGGATATTTGCTGTTGGTCCAGTGCTCATTCCAGTCCCAATTCTGGTTTATTTCGAGCATTACCCTGAATTTTTCCGGAAGAGGATTGTCGGCCTTTGACTTAAGTATGAATCCGGTCTTGGGTGTCTCCCCGGTGTAGGCATCCGGAACAGCACTTGTCTCATCAGGGATGAAAAGGCCGTCGGCAGCCTTTATCCCCCTCTTGTGAGCCCAGTATGGAAGGGTCTGAGGTGCCCGTTTTGGCCCGGAGACCCATTTACCTTTATCCTGTTTCCCATATTCAAATATCCCTGTGGCTACCGACCTGGCAACATAGAGGGTTTGTATGTATCCGCCATTCATATCTTCAAGCCATATCGCAAAAAGCGGATAGTAAAATGATTCACCGGGAGCAAGGTCGACTATTATCCCGGGACCCTTTCCTGACGGATTCGATGAAAAACTGACTTTTTCGGTTCGTGACGTACTCTTTGTCGCAACTGAGCCCGATGAACAGGCTCCGGCAATTATCAGTAAAACAATAAGAAATCTGTACATAAGCCGGGAGGTTAAAATTCAACAATGATTCCGATTGAAGGAAGGACAGTGCCTGATGATCCCTCAATAAACTTCAGGGAATACCTTAGCGGATCGTCAGGATCAGTGACCGGATTCCCGTTCTGATCTGATTCCCTCAGCAGTATGGCAGGCTGATCAGACTGGTGGTTGTACAGATTCTGAACATCGGCGTACAACATAAGTGACCAACCACTGAAAAAATATTGCTTGTCGATCCTTAAATCGAGCTGGTGGAACGACTTCAGTCTTTCGGTATTGAATTTTGTATAGTCGAGATATCCTTCTCCCTGGAGATCCCATGCTGCTTTTAGCGAAGATTTGTCAGTATCGTATGGGGTGTATGGAGCTCCCCCGACGAACCGCCATTTTATACCGACATCCCAGTTTCTTTTCAGTTGTTTTGTGGCAGTGACATTGAAAAGGTGACGGTTATCCCATGATGATGGGATCCAGCCTGATGCGCCATCCCTGAATTCGCTTCTCACGAAGGTGTAAGAAAATACCATGTTTGTATTCCTGAATTCCTTGAGGCGTCCAAGCAGTTCAAATCCATATGCCCTGCCGTCGGATGTTGAAACAAGCTCTTCATCACCAAAGATGCCGTAACCTGCACTTTTGCTTGATAAAGGTACCTGGTCCCTTACCGAAAAGGGATAAAAGGAGTATCTTTTATAAAAGCCTTCAAGTGTGATCTGAATGTTTTCCTCAGGTATAAGCTCCAGACCCGTTACAAAATGATCTGACCGTATGTATTTCAAATCGTTTGTCCTGTTGAGGAATTCACCTTGTGTATTTGAATACCCAAGTGCAGTATAAGGTGGAAGCTGGTAATACCTGCCAACATTGAAATTAAGATTGAGTTTATCCGACAGGGAGTATGAAGCTGAGAACCTCGGAGAAAGTTGTGTAAGTGGATTGGCCATTATCCCTGACCAGGTGTTGAAATCAGACCTGGCTCCAAGAGAAAGCCTTAGTTTTTCCTCAAGGTATGACTTGCTTATTTGTCCGAAGAAATTGAATTTGGCAAGTAGAAGATTTGTTTCATAGTCGATTGAGGATTCCCCATTGCCGGTGAAGATCTTTCTGAAGGTTGAATTCCGGTAATGGGCATATTCCATTCCGCTGCCAAAGTTAAACCTGAAGCCTTTGTCGCCAATTATTGTTCTTTCAAACCTCCCTTTTATCTCTCCTTCGCCCGACAGGTAGTCGAGAAGCTTGTTCCCGGGCAATTCGATGTTGTTTGCGTATTTGTACCGGGAATTGTTAAGGTAATTGCGGCTAAGCACCCATGTGTCAAATCCTCCCTTCCTGAAATGCTTGTAAACAAGGCCGAAAGTATAGCTGTATTGTTCCTGAACAGGTATATTGTCGAGCAGATATCTCTGGTATTCTGTCTCATTTGCCTTGAGGTTAAGGCTGAAATCGTCTTTTGCACCAAGGCCTATCACTGTAATTTCATTCTTGTCGTCGAGCCTGGCCCGGTATTTGAACTGAAAATCGGTATAATTTGGAAGGAAGGGAAGCCGGAGGGCGGAAAACAGGAATTGCAGGTACGACCTTCGGACAGATACCAGAATGGTGCTGTTTCTGCCGGACGGACCGTCGATTGTCAGTCCCAGGTCCGAAGCTCCCACTGTTGCCCTGTATTTCAGCTTGTCCCTGTTCCCGTCGAGAAAAGTGAAATTAAGGACCGAACTGAGCGCATTACCCCTTGATGCAGGGAAGGCACCTGATATAAAGTCGACAGACTGCACGAAATCGACATTTATAATCCCGACCGGCCCTCCCGAAGCTCCTTGTGTCGAAAAATGATTAAGGTAAGGAATCTCCACGTTATCTATGTAAAAGCGGTTCTCATTCGGCCCGCCTCCCCTTACGATCACATCATTCCTGAACGCCGGAGTGGAAGCGACTCCGGGAAAAGACTGTATTACTTTTGAAATATCCCTGTTGCCTCCCGGATTCTTTTCTATCTCATCAATACCTATTATTCTTGCGGAAACAGGACTTTCTATCTTTTTCATGAAGGGAGAGGCTTTGATAACGACCTCTCCGATTGAGGTAATGTTTTCCTCAAGCGGGATATCCAGATTTACCTGGTTGCTGTTAGTGACAAGTATGGCCTGCGATATGAAGGGCTTAAATCCGACTGAAGATGCCCTTAGCTCTACATATCCCGGCTTAATGCCTGTAAATGAATAATTGCCTTCATAGTCGGATATTGCACCAATTGTTGTTCCCCAGATCTGGATTGTGGCAAAGGGAACACCTTCATTGGTCTTGGGATTATATACCCTGCCTTTTATAATTCCTGCATCTTTTTGCCCTGCTGCCGGAAGAATTACTGATGTTATAAGTATTAATATAGTTAGAATATTTTTCATCCTTTATCATTTTTGCTTCTGAAACAAGCGAAAATGCTTAATTGTTCAGGACCGTCCAACTAAATTTCTCAAAGCACCTTCAAGGTCAGGGTACCTGAAGGCAAAACCTGTCATTAGTATTTTTTCTGCCGAGACTCTGCTGCCCTCAAGAAGCATGTTGGACATTTCGCCGAATAATATTTTCATAAATAATGCAGGTATATTTGGGAAAATGAAAGGCCTGTTCAAAACAGAAGCTATGGTTTTCATGAGTTCCCCGTTTGTAACATGAGATGGGGCAACTGAATTGAAAACGCCGTTTAGATAACTGTCTTCAATTGCCTTGATGTAAATATTGCACAGGTCATCAATATGTATCCACGGCACAAACTGACGGCCTGAGCCTATTGCAGAGCCGGTTCCAAGCCGGATGGCAGGGAGCATTCTCGAAAGTGCCCCTCCCTCTGCAGAAAGGACGATGCCTGTCCGAAGAATGACTGTCCTGACGCCAAGGTCTCCGATTTTTAGTGCGACCTGTTCCCACCGGCGGCATACCTGTCCGGTGAAATCGTGGCCCGGCCCGTCGGTTTCGGTATGGATTTTTTCGGAGGTGACGCTCCCATAGTATCCGATTCCGGAGGCGGAGATGAATGCGGAGGGTTGTTTCCCGGTACTTTTGATGGTTTCATAGAGAAGCTCTCCCGATTTCACACGGCTATCGATTATCTCCCGTTTTCTTCTGTTTGTCCACCTTTTATCTCCGATGCCGGCACCGGCAAGGTGAATAATAAAATCGGCAGTTGTAACTGCCTCGGGATCTATTTCCCCTTTTTCAGGGTCCCAGTGATATACCTGCAGATTACTACCAGGCCCGGCAGACCTGCTAAGCATGGAGACTTTATACCCCCTGTGTTTAAGCAATACGGAAAGATGACTGCCGATCAACCCTGTACCTCCTGTTATCAGTACATTTTTCATAGAAAACAAATCGGATTTCTTTTTCGTGTCCTGTAAGGTAATGATTGATTCTGAATTCTTGAATATTTTTATACATAATACAATAATTATATTATATCTTTGTTATATATAAGTAAATTTAATATAAAATGAAAGTAATATCTAACCAACTTTACAGCGGGTCGCTTAAGACGATAGTCCTGAAATTGCTAAAAGAAGAGGGACCTGTACACGGATATGCACTGACACGCAGGGTTGAAGAGATTACCGACGGAAAGATAAAGCTTACCTACGGAGCTCTTTACCCCATTCTGCATAAACTTGAGCATGAAAAGGCTGTTGTGACGACAACAGGGATCCATAACAACCGGACGAGGGTTTATTATTCACTTACACCCAAAGGAGAAACGGTAGCGGTTTCAAAGATCAATGAGCTCAGGGAATTCATCGAGTCGCTTCAGAAGATTATTGAACCCAAGGTTGGTCTTAGTTATGCATGAGCTCACTATAAATAATGTTGAAAGGATCACCCACGATGTGAGAAAACAGGAAATCATTTTCTCACACCTTGCGGAAGAGCTCATCGATCATATCTGCTGTGATGTGGAGCATGAAATGGAGAATGGGCTCACATTCAATGAAGCCTATACAAGGGTAAAGCAGAAATTTGGCAAGAGGGGGTTAAAGGAAATTCAGGAAGAAACACTTTATGCAATCGACACAAAATACAGGTTTATGAAAAACACCATGAAGATTTCAGGAGTCGCCGGAATTATATTGTTCGGCATAGCTACTCTTTTCAAGATCCAGCACTGGCCGGGTGCAGGTATTATGTTAACGCTCGGAGCCATAATCCTTGCATTCGCGTTCATGCCATCTGCCCTTGGTGTTCTCTGGAAGGAAACCCACAACAGGAACAAACTTGTTCTATTCATCTCTGCATTTCTTTCCGCGGGGTTTTTTATAACCGGAGTTCTTTTTAAGATCCAGCACTGGAACGGCAGCAACGTGATTTTACTACTGGCACATTTAATAATAGTCCTGCTATTAATACCTTCAATTCTTACAGCCGGAATTCGGCAGACTGAAAACAAATCAAAAAGGATAGTTTATTATCTTGGAGCCGCAGGAGTAATGGCCTTCTTCACCGGATTTATTTTCAAGGTAATGCACTGGCCGGGTTCAGGAGTTCTGCTCGCAGGCGGTTTAATAATGATCTTTTTCATTGTTCTGCCTTTTTATACCTGGCTGGCCTGGTCCGATGAAAAATATATCAGACCTGCATTCATTTTTCTTGTAGCCGGTTCCCTTTCAATCATTCTGCCTTCAACACTATTGAACCTGAATCTCCAGAGTTCCTTTGACAAGGGTTTTACTAATAATCTGGAAGAACAGGATGCCCTGTTTAGTTACATGATTCAGAATAAGCGCCAGTACATGGCTTCATATAATGACTCTTCGTCGTTTCAATCAATGTTGCAGCTTGATTCAAAAACAGAGGACCTGTTAAAGGTTATTATTTCTCTTGAAGAAAGGATAACCGGGGAGTCAGCAACAGAGCCCGGATCAGTTCTGTCTGATGAACTGGGAAACGCGCTTGCCGATTACAGGTTATACCTTTCCTCAGTTATACCATCCGATTTATACAAAAATGCTGAAATGTTCCTTGATGTTCCTGGTTACCTGTCTGCGGCATCGTCAGTCAATTCCGGGATGCATGTTATGTCGTGGTTGCATTCTCTGGCAGTTCTGAAAAACAGACTGCTGTCTGTGGAGCTTTATTCATTAAGGGAACTTGCAGCAACAAGGTAACTAATATTAATACATATAGCAATGAAACAGAAAATCTATATACTCGGACTGGCAACGGCGATGATAGTGACTCTTGGAACATTATTCAAGGTAAACCACTGGCCGGGTGCCTATATGATGCTTATTTCAGGAATATTCTTACTTGTCTTTGTGTTTATGCCCCTGGCCCTGATTAATAGCTTAAAAGATGAGGATGCCAAAGGCAATCGTTTGTTGTATTTTGTTACCTGGCTGACCTCTTTTATGGTTTTTACGGCGATGCTTTTCAAAATACAGCGCTGGCCCGGATCGGGATATCTGATGATGGTCTCAATCCCGTTACCTTTTCTGGTTTTCCTTCCAGTTTATCTTGTAGTGACATCGAAGCAAAAGGGACACAACATTTTCAATACCGTTTACATGTTGTTCCTCCTAATGATCCTTGCATGCTTTACAGCCCTCCTTTCTCTTAATGTTTCAAAGGAAAAAATGGTTGACAGTTTTAACGTAATCCGCGCTTACCATCTTTCGCAAAACGCCTCCGGAATTATTGAAAAACAACACCAATCGCCTGTAATTCAGAAAATTGATGAAGTAATTGATATTGCTGAAGATTACAAGGACCTTTATCTTGGATATTTAAACATTCAGTCTGATGTGTGGAAGGGCGACCTTGGAATTTCCCAGACATCCTGGTCGTTCTCCATGCCAAGCGGTAAGAAAGGCAGGCAGGCTGAAGCCATTCAATCAAAATTATTGTCAGGACTGAACGATCTTATCTCTTTACTTGAAAAGACACCAGGATGCGAATCCCTTGCTGAAGCTGCACCTTCAGTCTTCAGTCTTGAAAAGACAGTCAGGGGAGATTATGAACTGAACCATGATCTGATTATGGCTACGGCCCACCCGTGGCTGCTGGCTTATGTCATGGGTCTTGGTAACAATTTGAAACTAATGAGGGCAACATTGAAATAATCAACGGAATTCCCTGCTATGCCTGAGAGGGTGCCCTGAAAGTCTTATGAAGCTTTTAAGGCATCCTTTTCTTTTTAAATAAAGTTTTTGCGTTATTCTCCTGTCATTAAAACCTGCCTTTCCGTCGGTAAAAACTCCCGGTACTTCCAATAGATTTTCTGCCACTGTTTCTGCCCTCTATTTTTACATCAAAATGATTTTACACATGAAAAGAGGAATAATAATTTTTTGTGTCTTAATTCTTGCAGCGGCAAATCTGGCTGCACAGCAGGATAATACCTGGACACTTGAGGAATGCATCAGTTATGCCCTTGAGAAAAATATTCAGGTAAGGAAAAGCGAACTTGCAAACCAGCGTTACCTTACCTATGCCGGTCAGGCCAAAGCCCAGAGGTTTCCCTCTGTAAATGCATCGGTAAACCATAATTTCAACTGGAGCAAAAGCAATGTTTCGGGAGAAAACGGGCTGAACGGAACAAACGGATCCAATATTTCAGTCAATTCCGGAGTGACTGTCTTCAATGGCTCAAAACTTACCAATCAGATTCTTCAGGCTGATCTCGATGTTCAGTCGGGGATCTATTCTCTTGAGACCACAAAGGAATCTGTCAGCCTGACAATTCTGGATTCATATCTTCAGGTTTTATATGCTGAGGAACAGGTGAACAACAGCAAGAAACAGATCGAATCCACTTCAGGCCAGGTTGATCTTGCCAGGGAAAGGCTTGCAATGCAGCTTATTTCACAGGCTGACTATGCCCAGGTAAAATCGCAGCTTGCTTCTGAAAAGCTTAATCTGGCAAATGCGGAGAACCAGCTTGCAATGGCAAAAGTCAACCTCCAACAGCTTATGGAACTTCCTGTTTCCGATGATTTCCGTATCGAACATCCGGTTTTTGGGGATGATATCAACAAAAACCTGGTCCCCGATGTCGGGTCGATTTATGAAACGGCCCTGTCGATAAAGCCGCAGATAAAAAATGCTGCTGTCAGCAAGGAAATTGCATCCCTGGACGAGAAGATAGCAAAAGCGGGATTTTATCCGGTTCTTTCGGCAAGTGCAGGGCTGGTAACCAATTATTCCAGCATTGGATCTGATCCTTATTTCTCTCAGATAAATGACGGGATTTCTCCATCTGTCGGGCTTTCACTTTCGATACCTGTCTTTCAGAAGAACCAGGTAAAGACAAGTGTCGCAATTGCCAGGATCGGTTACCTTGACGCTGAGTTATCGGAGATCAATGCAAGAAATGAATTGCGTAAAAGCATCGAGCAGGCATGCCTGGATGTCACATCTGCCCAGATAAAATATGAGGGGAGCCTTGAAAATTACAATGCTACAACCGAGTCGGCGGCTCTTTCAGCTGAGAAATTCCGTCAGGGAATGATAAATTCTGTCGACTACCTGGTTTCCAAGACAAATCTTATAGTAGCTGAAAGTGAGCTTCTTCAGTCGAAATTCAACCTGATATATAGTTATAAAGTACTTGATTTCTATAAAGGGATACCATTGACGCTATAAGTTGAACAGAAAAAATAAACAATCACTACTAAACGGATAATATGTAATTCAGACATGAGATTCTTCGCTTCACTTTGTTTCACTTAGAATCTCATCCTCTTAGTCGGACATTAATAACAAATAATAAAAAAATGAAAAGAAAAGGATTGATAGCAGTAATTGCGGGAGTGGCTCTCATGGCATTGCTCCTTACAAAGTGCTTTTCAAAGAAAGCGGATGAATATACTTTCGACACCGTAAAAGTTGAAAAAGGAACCATCACAAATACAGTTACCGCCACAGGAACGCTTGAAGCAATAACAACTGTCCAGGTCGGCACACAGGTATCCGGCATCATCGAGCATGTTTATGCCGATTTCAACGATTACGTAAAACAGGGACAGATACTGGCGAAGCTTGATGAGACAGCATTGAGGGCTCAGCTTGAGCAGAGCCAGGCTTCTGTAGATCAGGCACAGGCCCAGCTGGCATATCAGGAAGCTACTTTTAACAGGTTAAAAGCACTTTATGAGAAGAATCTTATAGCACAGGCTGATTATGATCAGGCTCTCTTCAACTATGAAAATTCGAAGGCCTCTTTGTCGAATTCGAAGTCGGCTCTCGACAGGGCAAAGGTGCAACTTGCATATGCAACAATCTATTCTCCTATCGACGGAGTTGTACTGAACAGGGCCGTGGAGGAAGGTCAGACCGTGGCTGCCAGCTTTAATACTCCCGAAATGTTCACTATCGCCAAGGACCTGACGCAGATGGAGGTCCAGACAAGCGTGGATGAAGCTGACATAGGCCAGGTCAGGGAAGGGCAGCGTGTCGAATTTACCGTTGACGCTTATCCCGAACTGAAATTTGAAGGTTCGGTATCCCAGGTCAGATTCAAACCCGTTACAACCAATAATGTTGTCACCTACACTGTTATCCTTAATGCTCCGAATCCCGATAAAAAACTTATGCCCGGGATGACAGCAAGTGCAACAATATTTATAGATGAAAAGCAGAATACACTTGTGCTTTCAGGCAAAGCATTGCGGTTCACCCCCGATGCTGAATATCTGAAATCATTGATGGCCAAAGGTGCAACAGGTATGCCGGCCGGACCGATGCCTTCGGGACAGATGCCGGCAGGCGGAACAGTTCCGGCCGGTTTTCCAGCGGCAGGTTCCTTCCCCGGTATGCCGGATGGTATGAAGATGGTTTGGGTGAAGGATGAAAAATTATCACTAAAGCCGGTTCCTGTGACAACAGGTATAGAAAACGGTACATCAGTCGAGATACTTTCCGGCCTTGAACAGGGCGATGAAGTAATAATATCAATGACAAGCAGGAGCAGGAAAGCCGCTTCGGCCAGACAGAACGGTGGCCCGGGCGGTCCGATGCCCTTCTGATAAAGTCCAGGGATAACCAAATGAACATTCAGTTATGAGCAATACTATTATAGAGATTAAAAATCTCAGGAAAGACTACCATATAGGCGAGGTTACGGTCCATGCCCTGCGGGGAGTCGATCTGCAGATACGCGAAGGGGAATTTGTAGCTATAATGGGAGCAAGCGGGTCAGGCAAATCAACAATGCTAAATATACTTGGTTGCCTCGACAAGCCGACCGGTGGAGATTACCTTCTCGACAGCGTAAATGTGAACTCAATGAACAAGGATGAGCTTGCCAGGATGAGAAACAAGAAGCTTGGATTTGTTTTCCAGGCATTCAATCTGCTTCCAAGGACAACTGCTCTTGAGAATGTTGAACTGCCGCTTTTTTATAACTCAAAGATCAAATCGAAGGAACGATATCAAAGGGCAGTAAAAGCTCTTGAAGCAGTAGGACTGAAAGAACGGATGCATCATATGCCTAACCAGCTTTCGGGGGGCCAGCAGCAGCGGGTTGCGATTGCACGTTCCCTTGTAAATGATCCGGTGCTTATACTTGCTGATGAACCAACAGGGAACCTTGACACAAGGACTTCATTCGAGATCATGGAACTGTTTCAGGATCTCAATGAGAAAGGCAGGACGATAGTATATGTCACACACGAACCTGATATTGCAAAATTTGCCACGCGGAATGTATTATTCAGAGATGGCAGGATACAGAAGGAGGTAATGGTCACTGAACGTTCCATTGCACGTGAAATCCTCAAAACTTTGCCTGAGGAGAATATTGAAGAATTTGAAAACTGATCGGAAAACTGCGCCATGAATTATAAAAATCTTTTGAAAATAGCTGTCCGTGCACTGGTAAGAAACAAGCTCAGGGCTATACTGACGATGCTTGGGATAATAATAGGTGTGGCTTCGGTGGTTGCCATGCTTGCCATCGGGGAAGGATCGAAGAGAAGCATTACCGACGAAATGTCGTCGATGGGAACGAATATGATCATGATAATGCCCAACATGCAGATGAGAGGAGGGGTCAGCCTTGGCGCCTCAAGTTCTATGGCTCTCAAGATGAGTGATGTTGAAACCCTCCGCAATGAATCTGTTTATCTTTCGGAAGTCTCTCCGCAGGTGACTGCCAACGGACAGGTGATCTATGGCAACCAGAATACCCAGACAACAGTATATGGTGTAAGCGAGGAATATCTTTCCATACGTAAGCTTACAATAGCCAGCGGAAGATTGTTCACCTCAAATGAAATAAGGGGAATGTCGAAGGTGTGCATCCTGGGAACCACAGTCGTGGAAGAACTCTTTGGTGAGGATGCCGATCCTGTCGGCGTTACCATCAGGATCAAAAACCTTCCCTTCACAGTAATCGGGGTCCTTGAAGACAAAGGTGAAAGCGGGATGGGCCAGGATCAGGATGATCTTATCCTGGCGCCTTACACGACTGTGCAAAGAAGACTTGCTGCAATCGACTATATTAACGGAATATATGCCTCAGCCGTCAGTGAGGAAAAAAGCACAGCTGCAGCAGACGAGGTAACAGAGATCCTCCGGCGTACACACAAACTGAAGGAATCGGAAGAGAATGATTTCAGGGTTATGTCGCAGTCGGAACTGCTCGAGACAGTCTCTTCAATAACCGATATCATGACCTATCTTCTTGGGGCTATAGCCGGAATATCACTTCTTGTGGGCGGAATCGGCATAATGAATATTATGTTCGTGTCGGTGACCGAACGGACAAGGGAGATAGGCCTGCGTATGTCGATCGGAGGCCGGGGCCGGGATATCCTTAAACAATTCCTCGTTGAGTCAATAATATTAAGTGTACTGGGCGGAGCACTTGGAGTCATCTTCGGTTATCTTATTGCAAAGGGGGCAGGAAGCCTCATGAATATGTCTGCTTTTGTGACAACACAGTCGGTAATACTGGCCTTTGCAGTATGTTTTGTCATCGGTGTGTTTTTTGGCTGGTATCCCGCAAGAAAGGCCGCAAACCTTAATCCTATTGATGCACTGAGATATGAATAAAATTACACTGAAAGAATAATTTTAATAAATTTAGAAAAATTCAGTCAGAGGGATAAATGAAAAAAGAAAAAAGGGAAATATTGTTCAAGGTCATCCTTCACATGCTTGCCTGGGCAGTCTTACTCGGCCTGCCGCTATATCTTACCACACGGTTCGAAGTAAAGAAAGACTTCCTTCTGACTTTCTATGCAATATCGCTTATCAACGGCCTTATATTTTATATTAATTATTTGGTTCTGGTTCCCAGGTTTTTCTTCCATAAGAGGAAATACAAATATTATCTGTCGGTACTGGCGCTGGTTGCCTGCTTTTACATTGTTTCAGGTGTGTCGATGAAATTCCTTAATCCAGATATGCCTGAGGAAGAAGATGCACCAATCGTTGTGCATCCTGATGGTGAAGTTAATCCCGGCCCTCCAAAGGTGGGAGTGCCGGGATTTCGTTACCCCATACGTGGTTCACATGTTATCGGATATTCATCAACTGCAATTTTCCTTGTTTTTTTCTCCCTCGGGCTCAAGGTACTGGAACGCCAGTCAAAGATTGAAAAGATGCAGGAAGAGATGGAAAAGGAAAAACTGAATTCAGAGCTCGCGCTCCTTAAAAATCAGATCAGCCCGCATTTCTTTTTCAACACATTGAACAATATATATTCACTTGTCAGTATAAGCCCGGAGGATTCTCAAAATGCAATTCTTGGACTTTCTAAGCTCATGCGGTACCTGCTTTACGAATCGGAGCAGGGCAATACAATGCTGAGCCAGGAAATAAGCTTTCTGACTAACTACATTGATCTTATGAAGCTCAGGACCACTGACAAGGTTTCCCTGACTGTACGGCTGCCCGAGAAATATGACGACAGAAAAATAGCCCCGTTGATTTTCGTTCCATTCATAGAGAATGCCTTCAAACATGGTATAAGTAACCGTGAAAAATCCTTCATCGACATTTCAATGGAAATAAACGGCGATTCATTGCTGTTCAGATGTTCGAACAGCATTCACAGGGGAAGGGAAGTTGATGCAAACAGTCGAAAAGGAGGAATAGGCCTGGAAAACGTGAAAAAGAGACTGGCACTCCTCTTCCCTGCAAAGCATGATCTGAAAATCATCAAAACCGAAAAACAGTTTGACGTAAATCTGGAAATAAAGCTTGCCTGATGATAAACACGATTGCAATAGATGATGAACCTCTTGCTCTTCAGTTGGTTGCCGGTTATATTGAGAAAACCCCGGGGCTAAGTCTTACCGGCAGTTTTGATAATCCCCTTGATGCGCTTGAATTTCTGAACAATGAATCTGTAGATCTGATATTTGTTGATATACAGATGCCAGATTTGTCGGGACTTGAATTTACACGTTCCATTTCAGGGGGGCCAAAGGTTATTTTTACCACTGCCTATGAAAAATATGCCCTTGAGGGATTCAGGCTGGATGTAGTTGATTATCTTCTTAAACCTTTCAGTTATGAGGAGTTCCTGAAAGCTGTCAGGAAAGCTGTAAGGCTTATTAAACTTGAAAATAAGAGACCCGAGCAGATTGATACCAATAATGAATACCTGTTCCTTAAATCTGATTATAAGATCAGGAGGATCAATTTCAACGATATTTTATATATAGAAGGACTGAAGGATTATGTCAAGGTATTCACTCAGAAATCTGATAAGCCCGTAATTTCGCTGGTGACGCTTAAATTGCTTGAGTCAAAACTACCTGAAATAAAATTCATGAGGGTGCACCGCTCCTATATTGTGAATCTCGAGAAGATAGATACTATTGAAAGGAGCAGGATAGTTTTTGGCAAAACTTATATTCCTGTAAGCGAGCAGTATAAGGATAAATTCCAGGAGTTCCTCGACAAAAATTTCATATAAAAGCTGACTTTAGCTCACCTCGGTATGGCCATAAAATATCATGGCCTGGGGGCCTTGGATATCGAATTAATCCTAACGGTTGCCTGATCCGGAACCGTTTTTGTATTGCTCGGTCTTCAGACAAGGGAAATAACACAAATTGGAAGTACCCCCTGATCTGGTTGCCAGTGTGCATAAACCCCTGACTCCGCGCCGGTGCAAGGTTGTTTCCTGTGTCCCCCGATGCCCTGCGTTGTGATACAATTCTGATTAATGTGTGAGAGTCCCGTCGTCACGCATCCGGTATGTGCAACAGCTTTCATTTTGTGCCCGGCTGCTTTGATAGTTGACTCGTGGAGCCATCGTGTTTCCTTGTGTTTCCCGACCTTGACCAATCCGAATTTAACCCCGGCCTTTTTATTTTCAGTATCAATCGACATCTGGATATAATTGTCAGTGATCTGCCTTCCTTCTCCGGATTAGTTGATCGTGGTATTTGAGAATAATTCTCTTTTAATATTATTTATCCAAAGATTATTAATATCAGATGAGCCGGATTCTGAAATGCAGATAATTGAAGGAGTCACGACATTTTTGTTTCCGGCCCCGTGGCAATTACAGGCAAAGCCCTGTCTCCATCTTTCAGTTAAGACCTGAATGTAAGTCGGTCGTTGCCCTCAGTTGAAATGAGAATGACCTTTTTGCTTTCATTCCATCCGGTGGCAAACGAGATATTCAATGCAAGACTAACACATCCTTTTCATTTTTCTGATGAAATAATGGTAATAATACAGGCAGGCCGGAACATGGTATTTTAATAGGGTATGTGCTTGTCATAATACAATTACCTGATCAGATATTCAGATCAGCATACTGTGAAAACATAATTCTTCATTTTGGCATTATTATATTTAAAAAAGGGGTATTATGACAAAAAATATAGTATTTATTTATTTAGCCCCCCCTCTGAAACAGGGGGTAATATTAATAAAATAGTGGAAAATTCTTGTTTTTGCTTTATTTTTAACTAAATTGTGCCATTGTTCAACATAAATTACCATTGTTATGACAGCCAGACTTATTGCCAGGATTGCTTTTCCGGTCTTGATGATCGCTTTGCGTCAGGTTACTCTTTCAGCACAGGGAAAAGCCAGTGAACCATTTACAACAGGGGCAGATTTCTGCAGCAGCTACATATGGAGGGGTTCACAGCTTGGCTCGGGGCCGCATATTCAGCCTTCGATAGTATACAATAAAGGTTCCTTCAGCTTCGGGGCATGGGGATCGTTTGATTTCAGTGGCTATCAGGAAACGGATCTTTATCTGTCATTCTCACTTCCTGAAGGATTTTCTGCAGGAATAACTGATTATTATCTTCCTGGTCTCAGGTATTTTGATTATTCGAAAGGTTCAGGCAGCCATGCATTTGAGCTTAATTTTGGGTTTTCGGCCGATAAACTGAATATAAGTGCAAATTATATACTTAATGAAGCGGGAGGAGCGGGTTCTGCAGGTAACGACCTGTACTTTGAGGCCGGATATGCCTTTGAAAGCTTCAGCATTTTTGCCGGCATGGGCAATGGTTGGCATACCTATGATCCGGAAACAGGCAGAAGTAATTTCAATTTATGCAACACCGGCATCGGGGTTTCGAGAATGATCAGGGTAACAGAATCGTTTGAAATCCCCGTAAGTGGCCGGCTTGTGTTTAATCCCGACAAGGAAAGGCTTTTCCTGGTTATCAGCTTAACGCTTTAATTTTCCGCCTGATTGTTTCGCTGCTCGTGCCGGCAGTTCCCTAACCGGGGATAATGCCTTAATTGCTTTTAAGCCTTGCGGATGCTTTAATCGGCTTCGTGTTATGTCAAAACCTGATTTGTTGTTACACCGGCACAGGCCGGCGGTAATAATTTATACTCATTTTAAACAATTATTTGATTGCCTTGTAAAATCTGGGGGTATGTTTCAAAAAAAGTATAAAAAACAATCAGAACATATGTAAAAAAAGGGGGTATGGGATAAAAAACAATAAAAAAAATGCAAATACCCCCAAAAAATATATATGTTTGCTCTGAAAATGTAAGTTTTTATTAGTGTTCTTATAAAAATGAAAATGAACTGGAAAAGGATAAGTTTAATTCTTGCGTTTACGACAGCAGGTTTAAATGGTTTGTATGCTTCGGAAGGAGGAGCGATTGATTCGGGGGCAACAGCATGGATGCTGACCTCCACGGCACTGGTCTTACTTATGATCCCTGGCCTGGCAATGTTCTATGGCGGCCTGGCAAGGACGAAAAACGTCCTGGGTACAATAATGCACAGTTTTGCAGCGATGGGGATAATAAGTGTGTTATGGGTCATAGCAGGATACAGCATGAGCTTCGGAAAGAATGTTTTGGGAGGATTTTTCGGGTGGAATCCTGATTACTTTTTTCTGAAAGGCATTGATAATAATATTATGGAAGCAAAAGTTCCGGAGTATGTCTTTTCGATGTTCCAGGGCAAATTTGCCATAATCACGCCTGCCCTCATTGCAGGGGCATTTGCCGAAAGGGTGAACTTCAAGGCTTATTGCATTTTTATTGCATTGTGGAGTCTTCTTGTTTATAACCCGCTGTGTCACTGGGTATGGGCCCCCGACGGTTTCCTTTATAATCTCGGGGCAAAGGGAGCGATAGATTTTGCAGGAGGCACCGTGGTCCACATATCGGCAGGGTTCAGCGGCCTTGTGGCAGCATTGTTTATCGGATCGAGACGCGGGTATCCATATCAGGTGATACGTCCGAACAATCTGGTAATCACCATGCTGGGTGCCGGACTCCTATGGGTCGGATGGTTCGGTTTCAATGCAGGGAGCAGCGTGTCAAGCGGTCTCAGCACAGCACAGGCTCTTACGGCAACACAGGTGGCTGCTGCATCAGGAGCATTATCGTGGATAATTATCGAAGGAATGCACCAGGGCAAAGCAACGGCTCTCGGATTTGCAAGCGGGATACTTGCCGGCCTCGTTGCAGTGACACCGGCAGCAGGTGTTGTTCAGCCATATGGAGCACTTGTGCTCGGATTGCTGGCATCCGTAATATGTTACATGGCAATACAGCTTAAAAACAAAGCAGGCTATGACGACAGCCTCGATGCCTTCGGAATACACGGTGTCGGAGGGGTAGTAGGGGCTATTTTTCTAACATTCTTTGTTCGTCCTTCGTGGATGAAAGATGCAGCTTCGGTTGCAACCGGAGGCACCTGGACAGTCTGGAACCAATTGGGAGTACAGGCTCTGGCTGTCGTCATCGCCATATTTTTCGCCTCGGCAATGACATTTCTGATAATATGGATCCTTAACAAATTCATCAGGTTAAGATCCTCGGAAGAAGACGAGATGGCAGGTCTTGACAGATCATACCACGGGGAAAGGGGTTATGGAATGTTGAATCCAAGTTAAAAGTTTTATTAAAAACCAGTCATATGAAGCTCATTACAGCTATTATACGCGAAGTTCAGCTTGACAAGGTAAGGGAAGCACTTATCGCGGCTGAAATTACAAGGATCACTGTAAGCCGTGTCTCGGGACACGGCCAGCAGAGAATTGAGGAGATGTACAGAGGCCAGAGGATAATTCCTGACCTGATCCCGAAAATCAAAATAGAAATAGGTGTGAATGACGGATTTGTCGACATAACAGTCGATACGATTCTGAAATCAGCCAGGACTGCCGACGGTGATGAGGGAAATGTGGGCGACGGGAAAATATTCATTACACCGCTTGAGGAATGTATCAGAATACGTACAGGCGAAAGAGGCGGTTTGGCAATATAGCATCCTGTAAACAAGAGGCCGTATCAGAAGCAGATATTTCATTTTATTGACTCTTTGAAATCTTTGTGCAGACCTTTGTGGTGCTTTGTGGTTAAATGATTTATTTTTAACTGCAAAGTGACGCAAAGGTAAGCGCTAAGGCACACAGAGTGTTTTTGATACAGCCTCTTCGTTTATTAAAGAGGAAGAAGTATTAATCAAGGAACAGTTTTATATCATCCTCCACCGTGCCGATGCGGGCGATTCCGAATTTCTCCACAAGTACTCTGGCAACATTCGGAGACAGAAATCCCGGAAGGGTGGGGCCAAGATGTATATTCCTGACTCCAAGATAAAGAAGCGCAAGAAGGACGATAACTGCCTTCTGTTCATACCAGGCAATATTGAAAGCTATCGGAAGTTCGTTTATGTCGTTGAGGCCGAACACTTCCTTAAGCTTGAGCGCAATGACGGCAAGAGAATAAGAATCATTGCACTGTCCGGCATCAAGAACCCTCGGGATACCGTTGATGTCGCCGAGATGCAGTTTGTTGTAGCGGTATTTTGCACATCCTGCAGTCAGAATGACTGTATCCTTCGGCAGAGCCTGTGCAAATTCGGTATAGTAATTGCGTTCCTTGAACCGCCCGTCGCAGCCTGCCATGACAAAGAATTTCCTGATGGCACCCGATTTCACTGCTTCCACAATCCTGTCGGCAAGTGCAATTACCTGGTTGTGTGCAAATCCGCCAACTATCTCGCCTTTTTCTATTTCAACAGGAGGTTTGCACCTCCTCGCATGCTCAATAATCTCCGAAAAGTCCTTCTGCCCTCCTTCGGGCCTGCCGGCAATGTGTTTGAATCCTGTGAACCCGGCTGCCCCGGTCGTATATACCCTTTCGGCATACGAAGCATCTTTTCCCGGGGGAACAATACAGTTCGTGGTGAAAAGAATCGGACCATTGAATGTTTCGAATTCTTCTTTCTGCCTCCACCAGGAACTTCCGTAATTTCCTGCAAAATGACCGTATTTCTTAAAAGCAGGGTAATAATTTGCAGGCAGCATTTCACTATGGGTGTATACGTCCACACCAGTGCCTTCAGTCTGTTTCAGAAGATCCTCCATGTCCCTGAGGTCGTGACCGCTTATCAGAATTCCGGGATTATTCCTTACGCCAATGTTCACCCTCGAGATTTCAGGATTCCCGTATCTTGTGGTATTTGCCTTATCGAGGAGTGCCATAGCAGTGACACCGAATTTCCCGGTCTCATTGACAAGGGCAATGAGCTGACCGGCGTCAAGGGAATCATCCAGTGTGGCAAGCAGTGCCTCCTGGATGAATTTATATATCGAATTGTCCTCAAAGCCAAGATTGTAAGCATGTTCAGTGTATGCGGCCATGCCTTTAAGTCCATAAATTACGAGTTCCCTGAGCGACCTGATGTCTTCATGAGATGTTGAAAGAACGCCGACAGAAGCATTTTTTGCTTCAAATTCATCAACAGTATTCCCCGTCCAGGTTACTGAATCATGGAGTTTTTCAGGCAATTTTCCACCGGCTTTCAGATATGTTGCTTTTAATTCTTCCCTGAGCGTCAGGGCTTCCCTGATCCTTGTTACAAACCTGTCGTAGTCGAAGTTTGCATTTGTGATTGTCATGAAGAGGCTTTCAACAATGAACCTGCCGGCAGCATTGTTTTCTATCCCAAGCTCCCTGTTCCTGACAGTGTAGAACGATACCCCCTTTGTTAAATACACAAGGAGATCCATCATGTTGGCAACCTTTTCAGATTTACCGCAAACACCTGCAATGGTGCATCCTGTCCCTTTTGCGGTCTCCTGGCATTGAAAGCAAAACATACTCATAATCAAATAGTTTTAGTTAATAATTTTTATCCGCGTGATTTCTGGCCCGATGCCTTGTCAGCCTTTATCATTATGAATTTCAGCAAAAAAAACCATTTTAAATATCTGGAATTGTAACATTTGTTACAATCGGGTAACAATTAAGGGAAAAAATAAGTATTTTCATGCCGGATGGATTTTTCATTAGAGATCCACGGCCCGTATTCATGCATGTAACATTTTTGGCATACCGGGGAAACAGAATGTCTGATGAACCTGACTCTTGAGAACATACTCCTTATCGGTTCCCTTCTGCTGGGCATAAGTATTCTTGCCGGTAAGACATCATTCAGGCTTGGTGTTCCCACGCTTATACTTTTTGTTTTTGTAGGTATGCTTGCAGGATCGGAGGGTGTGGGAAAAATAAACTTTGACGATCCGGGAGTTGCGCGCTTTGTCGGTATCATCGCGTTGAACTTCATCCTGTTTTCCGGCGGTCTTGAGACGCGCTGGGAGGTTGTAAAGCCGGTCTTCTGGCATGGTCTTACATTGTCTACTGCTGGTGTTTTTCTCACTGCAGTGTCTGTCGGTGTTTTTGTCTGGGCAATAACCGACTTCTCTTTTTATGAGGGCCTTCTTCTGGGCGCCATAGTCTCCTCGACAGATGCTGCAGCGGTTTTTTCAATTCTCAGGTCGAGCCGTCTGGGACTGAAAAAGAACATCCGGGCATTGCTTGAGCTTGAAAGCGGAAGCAATGACCCCATGGCATATTTCCTTACAATAGCCGTAATGGGGGTGATGCTTGAAAGCGGACAGTCGGCCTTTAGCATAATCCCTCTGTTTGTAAAGCAGGTTTTCATTGGCGTGGCGGCAGGTTTCCTGTTCGGCAGACTCGGGAAAGAGCTTATTAACCGTATCGAGCTTGATTACTCCGGGCTTTATCCGGTGCTCGTAATAGCCATGATGTTCTTTACATATTCCTTTACCGATTTTCTGGGCGGAAATGGTTTCCTTGCAATTTATCTACTGGCTGTTTATCTCGGGAACCAGTATCTCATCCATAAGAAAACAATATTGCAGGTATTTGACGGGATTGCCTGGCTGATGCAGATAGTGCTGTTTCTTACACTCGGCATGCTTGTATTTCCAAGTAAGATAATTCCGGTTCTCGGCACCGGATTGCTCGTTTCCGCATTCCTTATGTTTGTTGCCCGACCTTTCAGCGTTTTTGCCTGCCTTTTGCCATATAAGCTGAAAATCAAGACAATAACATTCATATCGTGGGTTGGGCTGCGCGGCGCCGTTCCGATTGTCTTCGCCACATTTCCCCTTTTGGCCGGGATCGGCAAATCGCAGATGATCTTCAACCTGGTGTTTTTCATTTCCTTTACATCGGTACTTTTGCAGGGAACAACCCTGAGGTGGTTCGGGAAACTGCTTCATGTCACGGTTCCTGAAAAGGCAAAACAGAGGACTCCTCCCGATATTGAACTGTCTGATTCAATCAAGACCGAGCTTACCGAAATTGAAATTGATGAGAACAGCACGGCAGCCGGAAGACGGGTCCTTGATCTGGGGTTTCCAAGGGCAGCCATAATAGCTCTTATTAAGAGGAACGGGAAATTTATTACTCCCAACGGATCGACTGTCATTGAACCCGACGACATCCTTGTAATTGTTGCGGAGAATGCCGAAAGCCTGAAAAAAGCACGTGAAAGCCTCGGAGTGTCTGAAAAGACAGAGTTGCTGTGATGCCTTAGCCGGCCGGGAACGGCCATCATCCTTTTTCCCGGCAAAACCCTTGAGATCATTCACAATAAAAGCTGACGGGAAAATCCGGTTTCAATGCAACTATATCGGCTTTCAATCGTCTATTCACTGTAAGGAAATACGGAAGTGAGATGAAAAGAATTTGGCTTTTTGCCATCCTGTTGCTGACTGCTATGAGCCTTTTTTCATGCATCGACGATCTCGTATGCATAAGGGGTGACGGTTCGGCAGTTACTGAAAGGAGAAGGGTTTCGGCGTTTGCCCAGGTTGAGAATTCCACCCCCTTCGATGTCGTCTTTACAAAGGCCGATACATCGGGAGTGTCGGTGACAGCCGACGGGAATATTATTGACAACATTGTCACTGAGACATATGGCACCAGACTTGAAATAAAAACATTGCCAGGGGATGCTTGTTTCAATTACACACAGCGCCCCGTGATACAGATTTCGTCTCCCGGCATTAAGGGTATTATTGTAAGCGGATCGGGGAACTTCATTGCCGATCATGTTGAAGGAGGGGCCGTGAGCATTAAGCTGAGCGGATCGGGTGATATTAAGGTTCAGGATGTTTTATCCACAGGGCTTTCCGTAATGCTGTCGGGCTCGGGGAGCATAACTCTTGATGATGCCGAATGCGTTGATTCGGATATCTTTATTTCAGGCTCCGGAAATATTGCAGTCTCGGGTGAAAGCGATAAATCGGATCTGAAAATCTCGGGAGCCGGGAACATCCATGCAGGGGATTTCATAACACGATCGGCATCGGTTATCATCTCAGGTTCGGGAGATGCATATGCATATGTTACCGACATTCTTTCAGGGATGATCTCCGGAAGCGGGAATATTTATCTTAAAGGCGATCCTGACATCGATGTCACAACATCGGGGTCGGGGCGGGTGATCAAAAACGACAAATAGAAATCCACGTGGCCTGGCCGCAGCTTTCCGTTCTGTTTCTCCAGGTGCCGGCTTACACGACTTTTTGATCATTACTTCTTTTTTGTTTGATCATCTTTGTTTATATTTGGTAAGTGTTTCCTCAACGTGCTTTTAGTTAATACATATGTTAGTAAGGACATTTGCCAGTGCTGTTGCCGGCATTGATGCGGTTACAGTCACAATTGAAGTCAATGTATCCCAGGGGGTACGGTTTTTTCTTGTTGGCCTTCCGGATATTGCAGTAAAGGAAAGCCAGCAGAGGATTGAATCGGCGCTCAGATCTCTCGGGTTTCACTGGCCCGGTAAACAGGTTGTTATCAATATGGCACCCGCTGATATCAGGAAAGAAGGATCGGCATATGACCTTCCCCTGGCTGTCGGGATACTGGCAGCCGACGGGAAGATTGCAAAGGACGGTCCGGAATTATTTGTCACAATGGGGGAGCTGTCTCTCGACGGCACCCTGCAACCCGTCAGGGGAATTCTTCCTATCGCCCTAAGGGCACGGGAGGAAGGTTTCAGGGGAGTAATAGTTCCCGTTAAGAATGCACGCGAGGCTGCTGTTGTTGACGGGCTTGAGGTATATGGTCTTGAGACGCTTGGTGATGTAATCGACTTCTTCAATTCTTCAAGGAAATTTGAACCCGTGAAAGTTGACCTTATGGATATTTTCAGGGAAGAAGCAAACAAGTATGATGTCGATTTCTCGGATGTGCGAGGTCAGGAAAACGTTAAAAGGGCACTCGAAGTCGCTGCAGCGGGGCACCATAATCTGCTGATGATCGGCCCGCCAGGCTCGGGAAAAACAATGCTTGCAAAAAGGCTGTGTACCATAATGCCGCCCCTCACCCTCGAGGAAGCTCTCGAGACGACAAAGATCCATTCCGTTGCCGGTAAGATCGACGACCATACTGCACTGATGACGCGTAGACCGTTCAGAAGCCCGCATCATACGATCTCCGACGTTGCACTGGTCGGCGGGGGCACATTCCCACAACCGGGAGAAATTTCCCTTGGCCATAATGGCGTGTTGTTCCTCGATGAATTACCTGAATTCAAGAGAAGCGTCCTTGAAGTCATGCGCCAGCCCCTTGAGGACAGAATAATAACAATTTCGAGGGCTAAATCGACATGCGATTATCCTGCAAGCTTTATGCTGATCGCTTCTATGAACCCCTGCCCCTGCGGCTTCCATAATCACCCCGAAAAAGAATGCATGTGCTCTCCGGGGATGGTCCAGAAATACCTTAACAGGATTTCAGGGCCGCTTCTCGACAGGATAGATATCCATATCGAGGTGGTACCGGTAAAATATGACAAGCTTGCCGATACGGGCAGGATAGAAAAATCAGCTGCCATCAGGGAGCGTGTAGTAAGGGCAAGAGAGGTACAGTCGAAACGTTTTGAGCAGTTCAGCGGGGTTTATTCAAATGCCCAGATGACATCAGCTATGCAGAGGAGATTCTGCCAGCCTGATGAAGCCGGGGGTAAGCTGCTTAAAACAGCAATGGAACTACGGGGTCTTTCAGCAAGGGCTTACGACCGTATCCTCAAAGTCTCCAGAACAATAGCCGACCTTGCCGGATCGGAAAACATCACCGCAGAACATATCTCCGAAGCTATCAACTACAGGAACCTCGACCGCGAAGGATGGGCAGGATGAAATTGCAGTCTTACTAGAGCATAAGGGCCACAGAGGATCTTTTCCATTGTTTTGTTTTTACAGTGTTTGTCCTGTGCGGGCAATGATATCGTCCTGGGTGTAGGGCGAAAGTGTAGTGAAAAATGCTGAATATCCTTTAACCCGCGCCACCGGGCCGCGTTTGAAAACAGCTGCATCATAGTCGCATCCTGCCGACAGAATCGAGGATCAGAAAACTGAATTCATTCACCGCATCCTCACCTTCTGTTATCCTCCCTTCAGCCCTGATAATTCCGGCATCGTGTATCTCCCTGTTATTTGGCGGCATCAGTTCATAGCCTCTTTCGGTCAGGTTTTCCCGTCCCACCATTTTAAAAGCTCACGGAGCAGCGATTTCCGGTCCTCTTTTGCATAAAACGCGTCGCCCGGACGTTTGTCGAACCCATCAAGCTCCTGCAGTATCCATGATGTAACATTTTCCGGAAAGATGGTGGCTGCCCTTACTGCCGATGCCTGATTGCCGGCTAACAATTCTCCTTCGTCTATATAGACCGACATTTTCAGAAAGTGTCCCTTAAGGCGTAGACGCGTTTAAGTATGACAGGTTCTATAAGCTTGAGTGTGGATGAGTGCCCTTTCAGTACAGATTGTAGGCCTTGCCGAGAGTATTTTTTCTTTTAGCCTTGATACACGTTCTGTGGAAAATGCTGAAGAGGTTTCTGTAAGCATGTCAGTTCAGGATCTTTGCGATAAGCCCTTTTTTTCTGCTACATTTTTCAGACTGGCGGCGAAACCAATTATCTGATATGGTTCGGGTTCCGAAAAATTGAAGCCGGGGATAGCAGGTGCCCTCACAACTATTGCTTTTCCGCTGTAACAGGGGTTTTTAAAATTGCCGGCGACAAGACAAAGGTTGCCGCCGGTGAACTGCCGGAACTTTCCTGCGTTGAGATGCTTCAGGTCGGCAAGAAAGACGTCAAAAGAGCCGGGGCATCTCTCTATGTTGGCCTATGGTATATGGAGTGACGTCTTTGCAGAGATATGTATCCCTGCCGATTTGATCTCTGAAAGCATTATGCTCAGGGTGTGATCCCGGGCAAACGGTTCACCACCTGATACTGTAATGCCGCCTCCGCTCATTGAGTAGAAAGGAACATCTTTCAAAACTTCGGATAATATCTCCTCAACACTCATGATACTTCCGCAGATCCGGAGCGTTTTGGACTGACATATATCCCTGAGACGCGAAAAGCCGGGTATCTGTTCCCTGTCGATATGGAGCACCCTGTTCGACCGGGCAATGTATCCTTCGCCTGCTTTTATGCAACCGCCGAATGTATGGCATGAACGCTCGTCGAACAAAAGGATCTATGCTTTCAGGAGTGTTGCACCACTTGCAGCGTAGCAGACATCCTTTGAAAACACTATGGTACTGACGCCTTTGCCGTCGTACAGCGTGTTTCTCTGAATATTGAACACCGAAGGCATCTTTTAAATGAAATGAGATGAGTTTTCCCGCTATAAATCGGCAATACAATGCCTCCATCCGATCAAAGCGGCAGACAATATACTAAAAAATCCTCCGTTACTTAACTAAGAACCTTAATTATTACATAGTGCTTTAATTAGCCTTCTGATCAATATTGCATGGATATTATTAGGAGAATTCACGAAAAAATGGCCGAGAAGCAGCTTCTGTTTATATTCCGGGGAGATATTACAGAAAAGAATTCACTGCCACTGCTTACACTTCTGGAGAATGAGATGAAGGATGATTCTTACGGGATAACGGGAAGAAAGAGGTTGTTCATGTTTGTCCTTGAGAGTCTGCAGAATATTGCTAAACATGGGACCAGGCCGGATCAGGGCATGATGCCGCTGGTTACCTATTCCAAAGCCGGCGAAGGATACAGGGTTATGACTGCGAATGTCATAGCCGGTGATCATGTGGAAAATCTCAGGAAACGTCTTGAGCAGGTAAATAATCTGGATGTTCAGGGAATCAGGGAACTTTATAAGAATATCCTGATGAATTCCGAATTCAGCGAAAAGGGGGGTGCCGGTCTGGGATTGATAGAGATGGCGGTAAAGACAGGCAACAGGCTCGATTTTGATTTCAGGCCTGCCGGGGTTGGACTATCGTATTTTATTCTGAGCAAGACCGTTGATTCAACAGGGATGGGGATCCATAATGGTTCTCCTCAGGCTCCCCTGAACGGCGATTCAGTGGTTCAGATAGAAAGGATGATGGCCGAAAACAACATTTATATGATATGGTCGGGCCACGTTAGCCAGAGTATAGGTGAGGAGGTCCTTTCAATTACGGAATCGAGGCTTTCTGACGAGGAAGCCGATGCAACTCTGAGACGCAGGGTTTTCAATATAATGGTTGAGATGCTTGAGAATGTCTCAAAATATAATGTCGGCAGAGACGATGAGAAGGAGTTCGGCATGCCCTTGGTGGTGCTAAGGTTTGAAAATGGCAGATACATCATTACTACGGCAAACCTTGTACTGAATGACAAGATTGATGAACTGAACGAAAAACTTGATTTAATAAACAGTATGAACACTGATGAGCTTAAGGGCCTTTTCTTCTCATCACTGACAAATCAGACGTTAGAGACTGACAGCACGGGTAACCTGGGGCTTATAAGCATGGCAAGAAGATCAGGAAGTAAACTGGACTATGATTTCAGGGAAATAAACAGCCGCTATTCTTACTTTAGGCTGACAGTAGCAGCCGGAGAGCTATCTGATTGATCAGCAATGTGTAAGGGTCAGTTCATTCCTGTTCCATACCGCATAGCTGCCTTCCCTTATCCAGTCGCCCAGAAAAATGATTTTAACTCCCTCTTTGAGAGTGTGCTCATATGCAAGATGCCTGTGGCCATAAATAAAATAGTCAATATTGGCATCATTATCCAGAACAGCCTTCGAATACCTTATCAGATCCTCTTTTTCTTCACCCAGGAAATCAAGCTTAATGCCTTTCCCAAGCCTTGAATTCATCGACCATTTATGGCCGATGCTCATGCCTATGAGAGGATGCATTGACGAATACAGAACCCTTAAAGGTTTGTTATGAAATATGCCGAGGAGGATCTTATAACCAATGCTGTCAGATCCCAGTCCCTCGCCATGGGCAAGATGGAATCTCCTGCCATCGAAGGTTGTGGTAAATGGGGATGTGTGGATTATCATCCCGCATTCGTCAGAAAGATAATTGCCCACCCACATATCATGATTTCCGGTAAAGAAATGCACAGGGATCCCTGAATCGGTTATTGATGATATTGTTCCAAGAAATCTTGTGAATCCCCTCGGAACAACAAGTTTGTATTCCCACCAGAAATCGAAAACATCACCCAGAAGATATATCTCAGAGGCTTCAGATGCGGCATAATTGAGCCATTTGACTATCTTTTTTTCTCTTTCTGCAGGATCTGAGCCGGTGTTAAGCCCCAGGTGGAAATCAGAAGCAAAGAATATTTTTCCTGATCGTCTCAAAATTGAAATTACTCGTTGAATAACTGGTTAAGCCTTATCTGAAGCGCCTTTCCGTGAAGGTTTGTGCCCACGATATTCCCTTCCCTGTCATAGAGGTAGTTTGCAGGAAGAGTCCTTACATTGTACAAAATGGCGTTTTTGGGATTTGCCGGGTCATCCTCTCTGACACTTATCCACGGAAGTTCGTCAAATTTCACTTCCCTCTTCCATTTTTCTTCATCAGCATCAAGATTTATCTGATAGATTTCAAACCCTTTTTTATTGTAGGTTTTATAAATATCAATAAGCTGAAGGTTTTCGGCAATGCAATCCCTTGAATCGACCGACCAGAAAGTCAGAAGAACAACCTTGCCTTTAAGTGAAGAAAGTGCCTTGCGTTTCCCGTTTATGTCGGTGAGGTCAGGATCAAGTTTTGTTTCCGGTGATGAGATTGCCATGTTCTGAACCTGCCTGGTGTTCATCTGGCTAAGTTCCCTTCTGACATCCTCGGTCAGAGCCTTGACGGTTTTTGATCCGGGATAATATTTTGAAAGAGAATCTGATACGATTTTCATGTACTGAAGGTCGCGGGGATCATAAAGAACATAGGCATTTTCATCTATTCTCTGGTAGAGAGCTTTTATCGCTGCCATCGAAGTGGTGTTGTTTATTATGAACTCTATGTTTTTTCTACGGATGTCTCTGACAATACTGTCAAAAGCGCTTTCTATCTTCGTCTTTTTATTTTCTGCAGATTCTCCGGAAGCAGCTTCATATTCTTTTCTCAGTGAGTCGAGTTTTAGTTTTGCTGCCGCCAGCCTCATATCGAGCATCCTTATTTTTTCGGAACCATCGGAACCGGTAACGTCATAATCGCGCGACAGGTTGGTGTCATTGAACCTGATTTTTATCTTTTCCCCCGGTGAAGCGAGAATCGTGATGAAATTCTGGTCGCTGAAGCCAATCTGGTAAAAATCAGGCTCAGAGGCTTTGATGCTCCCGAAACTGAATTTCCCGTTTTTCCCGATCCTTGATGTATCGGTTATTACCGGCGAATTCACATTTACCTTTTTCAGAAAAAGTGTCCTGCTGTCAGGTTTCGTAATCACCCCTGATATCTTAAAGGAGTTTTTACTCTGGCATCCCGCGAGAATTATCAGAGGCATCAGAAAAATCAAAGTCCTTTTCATCATAAAAATTAAATTTCCTGTCTTTATTGAAAGATATTAGTTAAACAATTCTGCCAGTTTTCGCTGTAATGCGTCCCCTCTGAGGTTTGTGTCAATAATTCGGCCGTCCTTGTCGAGAAGATAATTGGCCGGTATCGATTCAATTCGGTAAAGAGGTACAACAGCCGAGTTCCAGTATTTCAGATCACTGACATGGATCCATTTGTCAAGCCTGTCGTCCTGGATTCCTTTCAGCCATGCATCCCTTGTTTTGTCGAGAGAGACCTGAAAGATCTGGAAACCTTTGGCGTGATAAAGAGTATATGCTCTCACAAGATTGGGGTTTTCAGCCCTGCATGGGGGGCACCATGAAGCCCAGAAATCGAGCAGTACATAGGAACCTCTTGTTGACGAAAGCCTTATCGTATCACCTTCCGGATCAGGCAAGGCGATGTCGGGTGCTTCCATATTTCCGTCCGCTCCGGCGGAGACCATTTTATGGCTGTCGAAATTTGCAACCATGTCCTTCACCCAGTTGTGAAGGCTTTTCACGAGATCATTTTCAGGGTATTTCTTGTATAAGACGGAATCAACTTTTTTGAAATAACCCAGGTCTCTTTCCGGATTCATCACATAAACACCGGGGGAAATCTGGGAGTTCAGAATAATAAGCGTTGCCATTGAGGGGAGGTTGTCATCTATGTATTTCTTTGTAAATATGTTCATATCATTCAGATAACCATTGCCCAGATTATCGAGCGAGTCTATGAGAAAGGCAAAATCAGGCCTTCCCAAGTTCCTGTCGTGAATTTCACTGAGCAGCCTCACCTTATTGATGGTTTTAAGGAGAGTATTATTGTAGTCGGCAAGCAGTTTTGTCCCTTTTGATCCCTCTATGAAGGCAGGGTAGTTCAATGAGTCGAAGTGGGATGTCATTTTTAATTTCTCTCCCGGTTCAAGAAGCATTGTCAGAAAGTTATTTTGATTAATTTTGAGCAGGTAAAAAGAAGGGAAATCGATCTTCAGTTTAAATTCAAAATTACCTTCAGGCGGAACTATGACGGAATCGACGGTAATAAGTTTATTGGATTCGAGCCTCTGGACAAAAATATATTCTCCCGGTCTTGCCTTTTCGAGGATCCCGGTGATTTCGACGGTTTGGTTTTTACAGCCTGGCAATAAGGCTGCGATCAAAAACAGTAAGGAAAGATTTCTGCTCATTTAGTGAAATATTTTTTTGCCTGGAACAATTTCTTGAAATGCAAAGTTATTCTTTTTTTAATCCGTCGGAATGGCGGTGTTAAATTATAAGGCTTCAGGTGATTGTATGGAGGTGAATTCAAAAATTGAAAACTTTGATGTATAACAGGCTGATTATGTTGGATTGTTCAGGAAAAACGATTATCTTAAAAGACTTTTTGATACCCGGTTACAAAGTAATGGACATCTTATGAGTTATATTAAGTTTGATAAAGGGCAGGTGGTAAACCTGGAATATTCTTTAAAAAGAGAAGTATTACGGACAAACAGGGCGGGATCTTATTCCTGCACGACAATTGTCGGGTGCAACACAAGGAAATACCATGGTCTGCTTGTTTGCCCCGTTGATGCTTTCGGTGGTGAAAGACATGTCCTGCTGTCTTCTCTTGATGTTACGGTAGTCAATCATGACAGAAGTTTCAATACCGGGATCAGGAAATATAAAGGGGATTATTATAGTCCGAAAGGCCACAAGTATATTGAAGAGCTTGAAATGGAAACCATTCCTTCGAGGATTTACAGGGTTGGAGGCGTAAGGCTCAGGCATGAACGGCTGCTTGTGCACTATGAAGAACAATATCTGTCGAGGATCACGATTCTCGAAGCATCAGAGCCGATGAAGCTTCAATTCCGACCTTTTCTTGCCTTCAGGAATATTCATGACCTCACGCATGCGAATCTGGCGGCCAACACGAAAGTTGAATACATTCAGAACGGGATAAAGACAAAACTATATGAAGGGTTTCCGGAGCTTCACATACAATTTTCCACTCCTGTCGATTTTGTTCCGGTTCCTGACTGGTATCTCGGGGTTGAATATATTGAGGAACAGATAAGAGGATATGACTATTCGGAGGATCTTTTCACCCCCGGCTTTTTTGAGGTCGCCGCAAAGGAAGGAGATGTGATTGTCGTTTCTGCATCGACCAGGGAAGAGAAACCTTCTGGCCTGAAAGCAAAATTTACAAAAACCGTCAACGGGAAGATACCCCGTAACTGTTTTATCAACTGTCTGAGGAATGCTGCCCAGCAGTTTATTGAAAAACGTCATGGCAAAACGCTTATTGTTGCCGGCTACCCATGGTTCGGCTCATGGGGAAGGGATACATTCATAGCCCTGCCCGGGCTTGCACTTGCACGGGCAAAGAACAACCTTCAGCTTTACAGGGAGGTTCTTGACACACAGGTGGAAAGGATGAAGGAAGGCCTTTTTCCGAATATGGGATCGCTTGATAATGCAGCCTATAACTCCGTTGATGCGCCACTCTGGTTTTTCTGGTCGGTTCAGCAGTATCTCGGGAAAGGAGGAACGGATGCATGGGACAGGTACGGGGATGCGATGAAGGCCGTTATTTATTCGTACAGGAACGGTACGGCTTTCAACATACAGATGAGGGACAACGGCCTTATCTACGCCGGAGCTCCCGGCAAAGCGCTTACCTGGATGGATGCTGTCGTCAATGGAATACCTGTAACACAAAGAAAGGGTTATGATGTTGAGATTAATGCATTATGGTATAATGCAGTATGCTTTGTTCTGGATCTTGCACGGCATGTGAAAGACAAAAAGTTCATAAAGGAATGTGAACACCTTCCGGAACTTATTAAGGCTTCTTTCAGGGAAGTGTTCTGTGATATCCATCGCGGATATCCTGCTGATTATGTCAATGATGAGGAAGGTAAGAACACTTTTGTAAGGCCCAATATGGTGATTGCAGTATCGCTGCCATATTCCATGTTGTCAAAGGAAGAGATGCAGAAGGTGCTTGAGGTGGCGGACAGGGAACTCGTTACTCCCAGAGGGCTCAGGACTTTGTCACCTGGCAATCCACTTTACAAGGGCACTTACAAGGGCAATCAGGAGGAACGCGACAAGGCTTATCATAACGGAACTGTCTGGCCATGGCTGTTCGGCCCCTTCTGTGAGGGATGGCTGAAAGTGTATGGCAAACAGGGAGTACAGAAAGTCAGGAAACTTATTTATGGGCTCGAGGAGGTAATGAGTGAGCATGGGGTGAGCACAATTTCGGAGATTTATGACGGTGATCCGCCTCACGCTCCAAACGGTGCAATATCGCAGGCCTGGAGTGTTGGAGAGGTGCTCAGGATCATCGACCTTCTTGAAAATAAATATGCAAATCTATAAATCAGGTATGATATGCGTGTACTAATGTTTGGTTGGGAATTTCCGCCTCATATCTCGGGAGGGCTTGGCACCGCCAGCTATGGTCTCACAAAGGGAATGTCGACACTTGAGGATCTTGAAGTAATTTTCGTTGTTCCAAAGGCCTGGGGAGATGAAGATCAATCGAGGGTCAGGCTTATTGGAGCAAACAAGGTACCTGTTGCTTTCAAGCAAATTCAGTATAAAGGATTCAAGAAACCAATTGAACAGATTGAGATTTCATCGAAGATCGTTCCTTATACCGATCCCGAACAGTATTACAGCAAAATAAATTCTGAAACATCAGGATATAATCTTGTTGTTCAGACGAATAATGAAGGAACAATAGATTTTTCGGGAAGATATGACGGTTCATTACTGGATGAAATATATAAATATTCGGTTGTTGCCTCAGTTATTGCACAGGAAAATGAGTTTGATATAATCCATGCACACGACTGGCTTGCCTATCCTGCCGGTATAGCTGCAATGGAAGTATCAGGCAAACCTCTTGTGATACATGTACATGCCACCGATTTCGACAGAAGCGGCGGAAATGTAAACCCGGATGTTTACAGGATAGAAAAGATGGGAATGGATGCAGCCTCGAAGATCATTACGGTAAGCAACCTTACAAGGGATATTGTAATAAACAAATACAATATCCATCCTGATAAAGTGGAGACTGTCTATAATGCAGTAGAGCCTGTAAGGTTCTCACACGATACCGGAATAGACAGGGGATTTGAGGACAAGGTTGTAACTTTCCTCGGAAGGATAACAATGCAGAAAGGTCCGGAATACTTTATTGAAGCTGCATACAAGGTTCTGAAAGCTATGCCCAATGTCAGGTTCGTTATGGCCGGCTCGGGAGATATGATGGAAAGGATGATGCGCCGGGCGGCTTCTCTGAAAATAACTGACAGGTTCCATTTCACGGGCTTCCTTAAAGGCAAGGATGTTTTTAACATGCTCAGCTTAAGCGACGTTTATATTATGCCGTCAGTTTCAGAACCTTTCGGGATCTCCCCGCTCGAAGCCATGCAGTCAAACGTTCCGGTAATCATAAGCAAGCAGTCGGGTGTTTCGGAAATACTTACACATGCCGTCAAAACCGATTTCTGGGACATTGATGCAATGGCTGATGCAATTTACGGAATACTTAATTACCCTGCCCTTTCAAATATGTTCATAAAGAACGGGAAAGAGGAAGTGGTCAGACTGAAATGGGATAATTCAGCGAGACACGTAAGAGACATTTATTATAGAGTGATTTGGCAAAATAAGAACTAATATGAGTTTAACAGGCAAAAAAGCTATATGCTTTTATTTTCAGGTTCACCAGCCTTTCAGGCTAAAACGGTACAGGTTTTTTGATCTTGGCCATGACCACTATTACTACGACGATTTCACGAACGAATCGATCATGCGAAAGGTGGCAGAGAATTGTTATCTCCCTTCCAACGAGATCATTTACGATCAGCTGGTCAAAAATAAAGGTAAGTTTAAGGTAACATTTTCCCTGACCGGACTGGTAATTAACCAGTTCCGGCTTTATGCCCCGGAAGTTCTGGAATCATTCAGGAAACTTGCCGAAACGGGAATGGTGGAATTTCTGGCTGAAACAGAATCGCATTCGCTTGCCTCTATAAAGACAAGAAGCGAATTTGAGCATCAGGTGATAGCACACAAAGCGATGGTCAGGGAATTCCTTGGCGTTGAACCATCATCCTTCAGAAATACAGAACTTATTTATTCTGACCAGATTGGCTCATGGGTTGCCGACATGGGTTTCAAATCAATACTTACAGAGGGAGCGAAGCATGTACTTGGATGGAAGAGCCCCAACTTTTTGTATTGCAACTCAATTAATCCAAGACTAAAGGTACTTCTCCGGAATTTTGTCCTCAGCGACGATATCGCTTTCCGGTTCTCTAACCGTAACTGGAGCGAATGGCCGCTTACGGCTGATAAATATGCGTCATGGATCAATAAGCTTGCACCCAAAAGTGAACTCATCAATGTATTCCTTGATTATGAGACCTTCGGGGAACACAACAGGAGGGATACAGGCATCTTCGATTTTCTGCAGCATCTGCCAGGAGCCATCCTGAGAAAAACGCCATTTAAATTCATGACCCCCACTGAAGTGGCTGAAAACCTTCAACCTGTTTCCGCTATCAGCATACCATCACCCATATCATGGGCCGATGAGGAACGCGATATAACAGCATGGAACGGTAATGAGCTTCAGTCTTCTGCCCTCGATAAACTCTACAACCTTACTGCCAAAGTGAATATGTGTGAAGATCAGCAGATAATGAAAGATTGGGAGTATCTTCAGGCCAGCGACCATTTTTACTATATGGCTACAAAGTTCTTTTCAGACGGAGCCGTTCATGCATATTTCAATCCATATGACACACCTTACGATGCGTTCATGAACTATATGAACGTGTTGAGCGATTTTGAAATGAGACTTAAGCGTTTTGTTCCGGATAATGATGAACAGAACGAGGTTTCAAAACTAAACAATCTTTTAAAGGAAAAGGAACTTATTATCGATCAGCTCACTTCCGAAATCGAAAACCTGAAGAAAAATATTTACAAAAGAAAACGGGCATCTTCAAAATCAGGGATAAAGGAAACTTCATACGCTGGTAATATGCTGTTAATCAGTTCGTCTAAAACAAAGACGGCAAAAAAATCCAAATCTTCAAAAACGGCAAAAACACGCAAAAGCAAATAAATAACCTAAATTTCCGTATATTAATAAACTCTGAACCAACATATCGTATACATGAACATTGAACTAGTTTTTGAGACCAGCTGGGAAGTTTGTAATAAAGTCGGAGGAATTCACACTGTAATCTCAACAAAGGCACTGAATCTGGTTAATGAATTCGGGGATAATTATATCCTTATCGGCCCCGATGCCTGGAGAGAAGAAGTTACAAATCCCGAATTCATACCTGACGAAAACTTATTTTCAGAATGGAAAATCCTGGCCTCAAACGAGGGACTAAGAGTCAGAACAGGAAGATGGAATATAGCAGGAAAGCCTATTGTTTTTCTCATCGATTTTACACCATATTTTGGCCAGCAAAATGAAATATTCGCCAAATTCTGGGAAACATATAAGCTTGACAGCATAACCGGGCAGTGGGATTATGTCGAACCTGCCCTTTTTGGATACGCAGCAGGCAAAGTGATCGAAAGTTTCACATCATTTTACCACGACCGCCAGAATATTGTTGCACAGTTCCATGAATGGATGACCGGGACGGGGATCCTATATCTCGAAAAATTCGCGCCCTGGATCGCAACCTCATTTACAACACATGCTACAGTGCTCGGACGTTGTATTGCAGGAAACAACAGGCCCCTTTACGGCAAAATGAAAGAATATAATCCTGTTCTGGTTGCTCGTGAATTCAATGTTGTGGCAAAACAATCGCTCGAGAAATTGTCGGCAACGGAGGCTGATGTTTTTACAACAGTCAGCGAAATAACATCAAAGGAATGTTCTCATTTTCTCGGCAAAGACGTCGATCTGGTAACTCCGAACGGATTTGAGGATTCTTTTGTCCCTCCCAAAGAGATATTCGAGGAAAGAAGACAGAATGCAAGAATAAAGCTCAGAAAGGTTGCCGAGGCAGTATTGGGTTATGAACTTCCTGATGACTGCATGTTCATTGCAAACAGCGGAAGGTATGAATTCCGCAATAAAGGGGTCGACATATTCATAAATTCCATGGGTGAGCTCAATAAGAGTCAACTGCCCAGGCAATGTGTCGCTTTTATTCTAATACCGGCCTATCATAAGGGGCCACGACAGGATCTGATCGAATTTCTGTATAATAATGGTCCTGTAAACGGGATCGACAAATACCTTACACATTGTCTTCATTATCCTGAAAGCGATCCGGTTTTACAGAGTATTAATGCAAACGGGCTTGGAAACCGCAAGGAAGATATTGTCAAGATAATATTTGTTCCGTCTTATCTTAACGGTAACGATGGCATCTTCAATTTGTCATATTATGATCTGCTGATCGGCTTCGACCTGTCGGTCTTCCCTTCATACTATGAGCCATGGGGTTATACTCCGCTGGAAAGCCTCATGTTCTCCATCCCGACAGTTACCACCTCCCTTTCAGGCTTTGGTCTATGGGTAAAACAGTATTTCAGGGATCCGGGAAACGGAATTGCTATAATCGAAAGAACGGATGACAATGAAGCCTCAGTAGTCAAGGAGATCAGAAATTTCATTAAGAATTTTACGAGCCTTAACGACGAGGATATCAGACAGGCAAGGATAAAAGCGCATGAGATATCCCGGATAGCCATGTGGGATAACCTTGTACAGCATTATTTTAGGGCATACGAGGTTGCCCTCGAACACAGCAAGGTCAGAAGGGATGAACCAAGGGAATTTGCCCAGTTGACAGAGGTTCCTGAATTGAATATAAGGAAACCTCATCAGATCCCGGTCTGGAAGGATATCTATGTTCAGAGCGATGTTCCCGACCGGCTTGGATCATTAAAGGAAATTGCAAATAACCTCTGGTGGTCGTGGCATTCAGAGGCGGAATCGTTGTTCAGGAGGATGGACCCTTCGCTTTGGGAGGAGGTTCAGCATAATCCAAAGCTTCTGCTTGAGAAAATTGACTATAAAAGGCAGCTTGTGCTTGAAGATGACGACGAATTTGTTTCAGACCTGCAGAAGGTCTATGGTGAGTTCAGGAGATATCTTGACAGGCCCGATGATAAAGAAAAACCTTCAGTGGCATATTTCAGCATGGAATTTGGCATTCATCCATGCCTTAAAATATACTCGGGAGGCCTCGGTATACTTGCCGGCGACTATCTGAAGGAGGCAAGCGACTCAAATTTAACAATTTACGGGATAGGGCTGCTTTACAGGTTTGGCTATTTCAGGCAGAAGCTCGGTCCAAGAGGAGAACAACTTACTGTTTATGAGGCAGAGGAATTTTCACGCCTCCCCATCATTCCTGTCAAAGATCATGAAGGGAAGCATCTGACTGTAAGCGTAGTATGGCCTGGACGGACTGTTAAAATCCGTGTGTGGGAAGCAAAAATAGGGAAGGTATCCCTTTATCTTCTCGATACCGATTTTGAGGATAATTCACCCGAAGACCGTTCAATAACACATTATCTGTACGGTGGTGATCATGAGAACAGGCTTAAGCAGGAACTCATCCTTGGAATAGGCGGGATAAGAGCAATAACCGCCCTTGGGCTGAAACCTGACCTCTATCATAGCAATGAAGGACATTCCGCGTTTATAAGCCTTGAGCGATTAAGAAATCTTATTGAAGATCATCATCTTACTTTCGATCAGGCCTCGGAAGCCGTCAGATCGTCAACCCTGTTCACGACTCATACTCCTGTCCCGGCCGGCCATGACGCCTTTGAAGAAGATCTCCTTAGAAAATACATATCGCATTACCATTCACGCCTCAATATTACATGGGACGAGCTTATGGCCCTGGGAAGATGCCCCGGGGAGGCAGACAGGAAATTCAATATGAGCTATCTCGCCGCTCATATGTCGCAGGAACTGAATGGCGTGAGCAAGCTTCATGGACAAGTTTCACAGGCGTTGTTCAATAAATTGTGGCCCGGATATCTGAAGGAGGAACTCTATATAGGTTACGTTACAAACGGAGTTCATCATCCTACTTGGATAGCGCCTGAATGGCAGCAGGTTTACAAGGAAATTACCGGGACCGTTAATTTCGATCAGACCGACAGGAGCCTGTGGGAGAAACTTTACAGCCTCGATGACAGAAAGATCTATGAAGTAAAAACAGGGCTCAAAAAGAAACTCTTTGCCAACATCAGAAAAAGGCTGCAGGGGGATATGATTGAAAAACATGTAAGTCCCCGCACACTGCTTAATATAAGCACACATCTTAACGAAAAGGCGCTTACTATCGGATTTGCCCGCAGGTTCGCTACATACAAGAGAGCTTCCCTGCTTTTCAGGGATCTCGACAGGCTCGCAAAGATCGTCAATGATCCCGACAAGCCGGTCCAGTTCATTTATGCAGGCAAAGCACATCCGCACGACGGAGGAGGACAGGACCTTATAAAAAGGGTGTTTGAGATTTCCCAGATGCCTCAGTTTGCAGGGAAGGTGATCTTTCTTGAAAATTATGATATTGAGCTTGCAAAACTGCTTGTTCAGGGTGTCGATATCTGGCTGAACACCCCCACCCGCCCGCTCGAAGCTTCAGGTACAAGCGGTGAAAAGGCAGTGATGAACGGAACCCTCCATTTCAGCGTACTCGACGGCTGGTGGGTCGAGGGATATCGTGCTTTTGCCGGATGGGCCCTTCCAAAAAAACGAACCTTTAACAACCAGGACCTTCAGGATGATGTGGATGCCGAAACCATTTACAATATGCTCGAATATGAAATCACGCCTGCATTCTATTCCTACAATCAGGAAGGCATACCTGTTGAATGGATCAGCTATATAAAGAATACAATGGTTAAGATAGCTCCCGAGTTCACAATGAAAAGGATGCTTGATGATTATATCAACAAATATTATATGAAGCTGTGGGCCAGGAACAAATATCTGATTTCCAACGACTTTGCAATGGCCAAGGAAATTGCGGCTTGGAAGAAGAACATGAGGGATGAGTGGGATAATATCGAAGTGCTTAACTATCATTTCGAAAGTCCGGATGGAGGACATTATCATTCAGGACACGAATACAAGGCCGAAATTGCTCTCGATATAAAGAAAATACCAAAGGACAACGTAGGGGTTGAATTTGTCTTTACCTTCCTTAACAAACAAGGGGAATATATATTTGTTGACAGCCAGGAGTTCAAGCTGGTAAGCAGCAAGAACGGGAAGTGCCTGTACAGGGCGAACCTGGTGCCTGAAAAGGCTGGAACCTTTTTCTACGGAATAAGAATCTATCCAAAACACAAGGATCTTCCGCACAAACAGGATTTCTACCTTCTCAGGTGGATTGATTAAATGTCAGTTGCCCTTTTTACAGGCTCTTTTTTGAGAACGAGGGCACAACGTGAAGGCAGGTATAAATAAAGATAGAAAGGCTGATCAAGCGTCGGCCTTTCTGTTTTTTTGGCCGACATATACAGTGTCGACCTGTTTATCCTGTCAAAGCCTCCGAAAACAGGATCATCACTGTCGAGAATTATCCTGAATTTTCCTTTTATTGGTATGCCATAATCGGTGAATGACCGGGTCGGGTGGAAATTGAAGACAAACAACAGTTCGCCCCTCGAATATGCTATAACTTTGTCAGAATCATTTTCATAGATTTTGGCCACGAAAAAATCATCCAGGATTTTATACTCATGATGCAACCTTACCATGGCATTGTCGAACTTAAGCAGGAATGAGTATTTAAGGTCCTCATTCATGGCAAGGTGCCACTGACGGCGCGCATATTTATAACTCCAGTTGTTTCCTTCACGGGGGAAATCGATCCATTCAGGATGGCCGAATTCGTTCCCCATAAAGTTTAAATAACCTCCTCCTGCCGTACTGAATGTTATCAGCCTTATCATTTTATGAAGGGCAATGCCGCGATCGAGCGCGAGGCTGTGACAGGATTTATTCATCCCGGTGTACATTTCTGCGTCTATCATTCGGAATATTAGCGTCTTGTCGCCAACAAGGGCCTGGTCATGCGACTCGCAGTACGATATGATCCTCTCTTCCGGACGATGCTGGGTAAGTTCATGGAACAGCTGACCGATGTTCCAGTTCTCATCAGGTGTATCCTTTACGAGCTTGATCCAGAAATCGGGAACTCCCATCGATAACCTGAAATCAAATCCAAATCCTCCTTTTGCAGTGTCACACGCGATACCGGGCATGCCGCTCATTTCCTCTGCAATTGTAACTGCCTCCGGCCTGAAATCATGGATCAGCCTGTTGGCAAGGTAAAGGTAAACAAGCGCGTCTTCATCCTGCCCGCCGTCAAAATAGTCATCATAGCTGGTAAAGTTCTTTTCGAGACCATGATTGTAATAGATCATGCTTGTAACGCCGTCAAACCTGAAGCCGTCAAATTTATATTCCTCAAGCCAGTACCTGCAGTTTGAGAGAAGGAAATGCAGGACATTATCTTTTCCGTAATCAAAGCAAAGCGAATCCCATGCGACATGGTTTCTCCTGCTTCCGGTATGAAAATACTGGCCAGGTGTTCCGTCAAAAAGCCCCAGGCCTTCCAAAACATTCTTTACGGAATGTGAATGGACAAGGTCCATAATGACGCGGATGCCTGAGGCATGTGCCTTATCTATGAGTTCCTTAAGTTCTTCGGGAGTTCCGAATCGCGAAGATGCGGCGAAAAAACTTGAAACATGATATCCGAATGACCCATAGAAGGGATGCTCCTGTATTGCCATTAACTGGATCGTATTATAACCCGATTTTACGATCAGGGGAAGAACATTAGCGGTGAATTCGCGATATGTTCCTGTTTTTTCCTCGGGAGTGGCCATTCCCACATGGGCCTCATAGATCACAGGCACGGTTCCGGCCGGTCTGAAATCAGTGACCTCCCATTTGTATGGTTGCCCGGGATCCCAAACCTGAGCTGAGAATATTTTTGTCGTTTCATCCTGGCAGAGACGGGTTGCATAGGAAGGTATCCTTTCCCCTTTTCCCCCCTTCCAGTTGACAGAGAGTTTATACAGGTCACCGTGTTTTAAACCTTCATGAGGAAGTTTTATCTCCCAGTCGCCATATTTGTTTATTCTTGTCAGCCGGCCGCCGGGAGTCTCCTTCCAGTCGTTGAATGTACCCACAAGAAAAATGCTTTCAGCATTAGGGGCCCACTCCCTGAAAACCCACCCGTCATCACAACGGTGAAGTCCATAGTAAAAATGACCCATTGCAAATTCTGTGATCCTTCCGTTTCCTGCAAGCTGGCGTTCCTTTGCGATACATTTGTTTATGCGGCCTTCGATTATGCCTTTGTACGGTTCCAGCCATGGATCAGATAAGTAATACTTGGCTTGATTCATGACAACAATTTATGGGATAGTACCATAAAAGTACAAAATCTAAATCACCCGGTAGTCAGGTTTTCGCAGGCTTTGTTATTTTTACAGCTCAATGTAAAGGATTCATGATAATCCATAAAGATTACAGAAATCTGAGGATCTCTGACCCGTTCGTGACGGTCGGAGTTTTCGATGGTGTCCATCTTGGGCATCAGGCGCTTCTTCGGCAGCTTGTGACGGCAGCAGGGGAGAAAGGCAGCGAATCGGTTGTTATAACTTTTGATCCGCATCCAAGGCACGTTCTCAGCCAGGATCATGCTGACTTATTATTCCTGACAACGATGAAGGAGAAGGTAAAGCTGCTTGAAAAATCCATGATTGATCATCTGATTGTTATTAATTTCACAAAAGATCTCGGAAATATTGAAGCCCCCGACTTCATAACCGATGTACTCGTTAAAAACATTGGCATAAAACACCTTCTGGTTGGATACGACAACCAGTTCGGAAAAGCCAGAAGAGGAGATATTTCAAAAATCCGCGAATATGCCATGATTCATGGATTTTCAGTTGATCAGGCAGAAGGCGTTGCAGGAGAGGGAGGGATAATTAGTTCGACAGCGATTCGTGAGGCCCTCCTTTCAGGCAATCTGGCTAATGCAAATAAATGGCTTGGTTACAGCTATCAGGTTACAGGCAGGGTTATTGAAGGTAAAAAGCTGGGAAGATCGTTGGGCTTTCCCACGGCAAATATTCAACCTGATCATGATCGCAAGCTCATCCCTGCCACCGGTGTTTATGCTGTTGAGGTATTGATTGAAAATGATCTCCGCCCCGGAGTGTTGAGCATTGGTTTTAACCCTACTGTTGACCCCGGAAGAAGAACCAGGTCGATCGAAGTGAATATTTTTGATTTTGAAGATGACCTGTATGGAAAAAACGTGACTGTCTTTTTCAGGCACAGGCTTCGTGAAGAAAGGAGGTTCGAAAACACCGATCAGCTCAGAATACAGATGGCACTCGACAGGGATGAAGCACTGAGGCTGCTTGTATGAACATAACCTCAGTATTTTTGTTTAACTTTGCATCCGGAAAATTTAAATCTTTAATGATGAACGTAATGACAGTACCGAAACAATATGCAGTAAAAGATATTTCACTTGCATCCTTTGGGAGGAAGGAGATAGAGATCGCTGAGAAAGAGATGCCGGGGCTTCTGGCAATAAGAAAAAAATATTCAGCGGAAAAACCGTTGAAAGGAGCAAGGATAACAGGTTCGCTTCACATGACAATTCAGACTGCAGTTTTGATTGAAACACTTGCCGAACTGGGAGCTGATGTCAGATGGGCAAGCTGCAATATTTTCTCGACCCAGGATCATGCCGCTGCAGCAATTGCCGAAAGAGGCATTCCCGTCTTTGCGTGGAAGGGGGAAACACTTGAGGAATACTGGTGGTGCACTGCACAGGCACTTACGTTCCCAGGCGGCAAGGGCCCCAACCTTATCGTTGACGACGGAGGGGATGCATCACTTCTTGTGCATCTTGGTTATAAGGCAGAAAACGACCCTAAGGTGCTTGATAAAGAACCCGGAAGCCATGAAGAAGCTGTTATCTTTAAAACCCTGAAAGACCTGCTCGTCGAGGAACCAGGTAAATGGCACAGGGTTGTAAGCGAACTTAAGGGAATATCTGAAGAAACCACGACGGGCGTGCACAGGCTATACCAGATGATGGAAAACGGAGAATTGCTGGTTCCCGCCATAAACGTCAACGATTCTGTTACGAAATCGAAGTTTGACAATCTCTATGGTTGCCGCGAATCGCTGGCTGACGGACTGAAACGGGCCCTTGATGTAATGATCGCCGGAAAGGTCGTTGTTGTATGTGGTTACGGCGACGTGGGGAAAGGATGCGCCAGATCAATGCGGGCATACGGTGCACGGGTCATTGTTACCGAAATTGACCCGATCTGTGCACTGCAGGCTTCCATGGAAGGTTTTGAAGTAAAAACAGTCGAAGACTGCCTTGATGAAGGAAATATTTATGTTACAGCAACCGGCAACAGGGATATAATCACTCTTGAACATATGCTTAAGATGAAAGATCAGTCCATCGTATGCAACATTGGTCATTTCGATAACGAAATACAGGTAGATAAACTCAATTCTGCCCCCGGAACCGGAAAGGTAAATATTAAACCACAGGTCGATAAATATGTGTTCCCAGACGGACATGCCATATTCCTGCTCGCTGAAGGACGCCTTGTAAACCTTGGCTGTGCCACCGGACACCCTTCATTTGTAATGAGTAATTCGTTCAGCAACCAGACCCTCGCTCAGATCGAGCTGTGGAAAAATACGTACAAGACAGGTGTTTACAGGCTTCCGAAGCACCTTGATGAGGAGGTTGCACGTCTCCATCTCGAAAAACTTGGAGTTAAACTCACAAAACTGACCAGGGAACAGGCTGAATATATTGGCGTCAGCCAGGAGGGGCCCTACAAGGCTGATCATTATCGTTATTAAAATGAAAGAACGCTGGTAGTGCTATTGATTCCAGACACGGATGTACCGTTCTCCGTCGAAGCTGGTTTTGTAATTTTTCAATGTAAATTTACCAGGGCCCGAAAGTGGTGTCCCATAAGTCGAAAGTGAGTATTTTGTTCCGCATTCAGGACATATAGCATAAAGGTTGTCTTTGATCTTTATTTTTACCGCTGTTCCTGTTTCTGAGAAATCATAAGGGCATGTCCTGTCGTATGCATAATAGTTATCGGGCCCGCTGAAGACAATTATCCCGTTGTTGCTGAAGCCTGCCGAACGATAACCCCAGTTATTGGTTGCGGCATCGACGGTGTCGGAGGCATTTATAACAGTAAGATTTGCAAATTCAGGATCCAGAAGATCGATGGTGAAATCAACATAAACATCAGGAATCACATCATTACCGGCTTTCCCGCATGATATAAGTAAAACAGCTGAATGGAAAAACAGAAAAAAAACGGAAAATCCTGAAAATCTTGTCATGTATTTCAACGTTATTAAATATGAACAAAAATAATATTAGCCGTTACATTACTTCGCTTTTTTACGTTAAATTTAAGTAAGGGGATGATGAAGAGTTTTCCGTTAAAAAAGGCAGTGATCCTTCTCATATCTTTTTTTGTCGTACTTAACATTTGTGAAGCCCAGCAATACAGGCGCAGCATAAGGAATCCGGAAAGAAAGCTGTTTGGAAAATCCCTGAACAACAAAACCGTTAAATACAGGGAATCGAGGGACGTGGTCAGGGCGAAGAAGAAACAGGCTGCAACCCAGAAGAGGCTCGATAAGGAGTATCATGCTTATGTAAAAAAGCAGCGGAAACACAATATTGACATTCAGTCTCCCGAAGTAAGAGCAAGGATGATCGAAAACAGAAAGGATACTGATCAGAAATTCAGGGATAAAAAGAAAAACATGAAGAAAAAGTCGGGGAAAGCGGGCAGAAAATATGATTAACATCTGAATGCTGACAGATAAATACTTGTATTATACCTGTTTTCAGTTCATTTTTTTTGTAATTATTCAAAGAAATATTATATTTGTTACTGAAGAGTTCCGGGTTCTCCGGGATTCTTCTTGTTTTTTAACTGTTGGATAGAAAAAATGGCAGATGTCATTTACATAACTGAGGAAGGGCTTCAGAAGCTTAAGGAAGAGCTTGATCAGCTAAGGCTGGTTGAACGTCCGGCTATATCAAAGCTTATAGCTGAAGCAAGAGACAAGGGAGACCTGAGCGAGAATGCTGAGTATTCTGCTGCTAAGGAAGCACAGGGTATGCTTGAAATGAAAATTTCCAAGCTCGAAGATGTCATTGCCCGGTCAAGGATAATCGATGAGTCTAAAATTGATACCACGACCGTCAGGATTCTCAATAAGGTTAAGATCAAAAACAAGTCTAACAATATTGTTATGGAATATCAGATTGTTCCTGAGAGCGAGGCCAACTTAAAACTCGGCAAGATCGCCGTTAATTCCCCGATTGCCATGGGGCTTATTGGCAGGAAGGTCGGGGATACAGTGCAGATCAGGGTTCCATCCGGTGTCATTCCGTTCGAAATCCTTTCAATATCAACTCAATAAACATCAGGCACAATGGCCACAATATTTACAAAGATCATTAAAGGCGAAATACCATGTTATAAGATCGCTGAAAATGACAGATACTTTGCATTTCTTGATATCAATCCCCTTAAGATCGGACATACGCTCGTTGTTCCGAAAATCGAGAAGGACTATATTTTTGACCTGGAGGATAAGGATCTGTCGGGATTGATACTGTTTTCAAAAAAAGTTGCCATAGCCATTGAAAAAGCCATCCCGTGCGGAAGGATAGGGGTGGCGGTTATCGGACTCGAGGTGCCTCATGTGCATATACATCTTGTACCGATGGATACTATGGATGACTTAAACTTCCATAATCCCAAAATGAAACTCTCACAGGAAGAGTTTACCAGGATTGCAAAGAAGATCAGCGAAAAAGTTGTTCTCTGATTTGAATCCCTGGTTTTGGATCGTATTCCAACCTTTCATATCTTTACAGTTATAATTCAGTCTGCCCGCTGCATGAATTATCTGTATGATCTGTGGGATGACTTTATCAGTCTTCTTTTTCCGCTCACATGCCATGGCTGCGGCAATCCGTTGATGAGAAATGAATATCTCATCTGCACCGAATGTTATATACAAATTCCAAGGACAGGCTATCATCTGAAAAGTGATAATCCGGTTTCCAGGCTTTTCTGGGGCAGATGCCTCATCGATAAAGCCGCGGCATTTTCATTCTATACCAGAGACAGCAGAATACGCAGGCTGATTCATCAGCTGAAGTATAAGGGAGTCAGGGAATTAGGTCCGGAACTGGGAAGGATCTACGGCAATAATTTGAAATCTTCAGGTTTTTTTGATGATATTGACCTTATCGTTCCTGTTCCTTTGCACCCTTCCAAAAAACGTCAGAGAGGATATAACCAGAGCGATCTGATTTCTGAAGGGTTATCAGAAGTCTCCGGACTGCCGGTGAACACGGAACTGCTTGTCCGTACGACCTGTACCAAAACCCAGACAAAGAAATCGAGATATGACAGATGGACGAATGTGGAAGATATCTTCACTGTAACCGACAGAGCCGGCATTTCAGGATCTCATATCCTGCTCGTGGACGATGTTATTACCACCGGATCGACACTGGAAGCCTGTGCGAATGAACTTCTGAAATCTGATAATGTCAGGGTGAGCGTGGTGGCACTGGCGTTCTCAGTTTTATAGTCTCACTGTTTTTTTATTCTTTTAGGATTTTTATTGATGAAATCTTTCCAGCTTTTAAAGTCTTTTTCCAGCCGGGGATTATTAGTCTGATAGAAATGACAAAGGGCAGCTGCGAGCCCGTCGGTTGCATCAAGTTTAACCTCAATTTTGCTGAAGTTAAGAATATGCATAAGCATCGAAGCAACCTGTTCCTTGGACGCTGCTCCGCGACCTGTTATTGACATCTTTATTTTTCTGGGTGCATATTCAAAAACAGGGACTGAACGGCTGAGGGCAGCAGCTATTGCAGCGCCCTGTGCCCTTCCAAGCTTGAGCATCGATTGGACGTTCTTGCCATAGAAAGGCGCCTCAATCGCCAGTTCATCAGGATGGTACTCGTCAATAATACCTGCAGTCCGATCGAAAATCTGCTTCAGTTTTTTGTAATGGTCATCATACTTTGCAAGGTCAATTGATCCTATTGCAACAAGCTCGGGTTCCTGCCCGGTGACCCTGATTATCCCATAACCCGTAATGCTTGTTCCCGGATCGATTCCAAGAATAATCCTTTCTTTGCGGAGTTTTTTCAAATGACCGTGTTATATTGTATTATCGGATGATCGCAAGCCCGTTCTGCATCCATGCCGGTTTTTCGGAATATTGCGGATGACGATAGAAAACAGAAAAACCCTTGGATGAAAAAGAACCCGTTTCAAGATATCTTATTGCTTCCCTGAGGCAATCCTCATTCCTGCTCGAAAAATCATGGGTGATGTCGTCTGGTGCGGTCTTCTGGGGTGGTATGCCATCAAAAAAATCTCCTTCGTTGTTCTTGTTCACCATCTTGAAAGTTATGGGCCAGAAGAAATATTTCTCACCTACCTCCCAGCCGTTCATGCCCATTGGCTTCCCGAGCGTGGTATCGCCAACAGCTATGACGTTTATATATGGTTTAAGTCCGTTCATGACAGCTTCGCTTGCCGATGCAGTCATCCTTGAGGTGATTACCACAACCCTGTTCAGGCCAATAGGGGAATTCGTGGTTTTAAAGGGATATGACTCATTCCATCTCTGGTTCTTATCGTTATAGGAAAGCATTGCAAATGTCGATTTGGAAGAAGCAAGCCCATTGCCGGCAATATAGCTTGCAAGTTCCTGAGCAACATAAAGATATCCGCCTGAATTGTATCTCAGGTCGAGAATGAGATCGGTAATGTTGCATGATTTGAAGTATGCAAAAGCATTTGCAAGTTCCTCTGACGACGGCTGGATGAAGGATTCGAAAACCAGATGTCCTGCAACTTTGTCACCGGCAAGATGAAGAGTATCGGCAACCAATACGGTATTAACCGTAAACGATGTCTTTGTTGATGAAATCGCTGTTTCTGTTCCGTCAGGCTTAATAAATACAAAATTGTTGGTCACACCCTGTGTGGAGGGACCCATGACATTGTTGTAAGCGGTCGAGTTTCCGCTTATGATAATCTGGGCAATATCTTCGCCATTGACCGTTTTCACTATCCATCCCCTCCTGACGCCGCTTGCATAAAGCGGAGATTTGGAATATATCATTGCAATCCTGGCCTTTTGGGAATCGTCAATGCCGATCCTGATGCCATGGCCAACAAAATCACCCTGCATTTCAGCAATGAATTCGTTGTAATCGGCCACGAAGCTCCACTTGTCAAGTTCCTTGTACCTCATCGCCTCAAGAAGTTCGTAAGGATCAGCATAGTTTTCCTTTACCACCTGGGGCATAAGGTTATACCAGTAATACCACTGCTTCATCAGGAAATAAAGGCTGTCCCTGGCCATTGCGTCTGTAACTTCCTTGTCGACGATGATTGGTTCATTCTCATCTTTTTTACATGATGAAAACAGGGCCAGAAAAATTATGGCTGAGAAAATCAGTTTTTTCATATGCATTGAATTTTTTTGCTCATATTGCCAACCGACAATTCAAATGTTTTATTCACAGCAATATATAGTTTGCAAATATAATAAATTATACGTTTGCCCTCTTACGGTTCTGGATCATGATCCCTGTTATTATCAGCAATAATCCTGCCGGAGTTGTGAAAAAAACAGGTTCATGAAGAATAAAATGTACCAGGATCAATGACAGGAACGGTGCAAGATAGACCAGATTGCTGATCTTGTCGGTTGTCGGTGCCAGCTGTAATGCCTTGAGCCATAAGTAAAAGGTGATCCCCATTTCAAACAGCCCTATGTAGATCGCAGGAGCCACTGCTGATGCTTCAATATTTTCAGGCCAGCTTCGGGTTATCAGAAGGGCAAAAATGAGGTAAACAGAGGCAAACGTGAAATTCAGGAACAGTTTTACAGATTCTTCTCTTTTATCTTTTATGTTAAGGATAAAATAGAATGCCCAGAAAACAGAGCTGCCCGTGGCAAGCAATACCCCTGTCAGATCGGCATGGCCTGGGCTGAGAATTTTTCCCTGGGATGAAATAACACAGACTCCCAGAAATGAAACAAGCAGAGCTGCAAAGCTTTTCTTTTCTATTCTTTGCTTTAATACTGGCACCGATAGAAACACCAGAATGATGGGCCAGATCATATTTAAGGGCTGGGCAACCTGTGCAGGCAGTATTTGGTAAGCCTTCAGCAAAATCAGATAATAGAGGAACGGATTTATCAGCCCAAGCAGGGCCGAATGCAAAAGATCAGCCATGGTATTTTTCTTAAGCAACGGGAGCTTGTTCCCGGCAACAATTATAATGAATATTGCTGCCGCAGATGCTACCGATGCTATCGTAAGCATCGGCAATATTTCAAGCCGTGCAAGGCATAATTTGAATGCCGTGGGTATTGTCGCCCAGAACAATATGGCCAGAATGCCATATAGATATGATCTACCGGTACTGTTCATTCAGTCCTGGTCAGGGCATCGAATAAGATCAGTTTATAATTTCAAATCCCGTGTATGGAACAAGAGCAGGAGGAATCGTTATCCCTGATTCTGACTGGTTGTTTTCGAGTATTGCAGCCACAATCCTTGGCAACGCGAGGGCGCTTCCGTTAAGAGTATGGACCAGACGTGTCTGTTTTTCGCCTTTCTCCCTGAACCTGCATTTGAGCCGGTTTGCCTGGAATGATTCGAAATTTGAAACAGAGCTTACCTCGAGCCATCTTTTCTGGGCAGCCGACCATACTTCAAAATCATAGGTAAGAGCAGAAGTGAAAGACATGTCGCCTCCGCAAAGCCTCATTATCCGGTAAGGAAGTCCAAGTGATGCAACTAGGCTTTCAACATGTGCCACCATTTCTTCGAGGGCTTCATATGAATGATCGGGATGTGCGATCTGGACTATTTCAACCTTGTCAAACTGATGGAGCCTGTTGAGACCTCTTACATGTGCACCCCAGGAACCGGCCTCTCTTCTGAAACAGGGAGTATAGGCAATGTTTTTTACAGGAAGCTGATCCCCGCTGAGGATGACATCCCTGTAGATGTTTGTTACAGGCACCTCGGCTGTTGGAATAAGGTAGAAACCGTCGAGGCCTACATTGTACATCTGCCCTTCCTTATCGGGAAGCTGCCCGGTTCCGAAACCCGAGTCTTCATTGACCATTATCGGAGGCATCATTTCAGTATATCCGGCTTTTACTCCCTGATCGAGGAAATAGCTTATCAGGGCCCTTTCAAGTTTTGCACCTTTGCCCTTATAAACAGGGAAGCCCGCACCTGTAAGCTTAATGCCGAGTTCAAAATCGATGATATCATATTTCTTTATAAGATCCCAGTGAGGCAGGGCAGTATCAGGAAGTTCAGGAATTGCTCCGCCTTCCCTTACTTTTACATTGTCGTCGGCTCCGTTACCTTTTGCAACAGATTCATGCGGCAGATTTGGAAGCTTTATTATTTCATTTTTAAGCTCGCTTTCAACAGGATCGATTTTTTCAGTCAACGACCTGATCTCTTCCTTAATGGAATATGTTTTTTCACGTGCGGCATCGGCTTCAGTCTTTTTGCCGGCTTTCAAAAGATTGCCGATCTCCTTCGAGATGCGGTTCATATCAGCCTGCAGCGTGTCAGATTTAAGCTGGATTTCACGCCGTGTGGCATCAAGGTTCAGGATCCTTCCGACTATTTCTTCAGAATCAAAATTCTTAACCCTGAGCCTTTCAATAACAAAATCCTTTTTTTCGCGGATGAGGTTAATTGTAAGCATGTCTTTTTCTTTAAATAAAAAAGCGGGCCGGGAAAGCCCGCTGTAAAAATATAAAAACTCCCGGTAATGCTTTTCCTGATGGGAAAGAATTTCCGGGAGTTTATCCGGTCGGAAATTAATTATTGTTCAGCAACGGGTTTGACTGAAACAAATATCTTGTTGTCTTTTTTCTTTTTGAATTCAACCTCACCATCAATAAGAGCAAAAAGAGTGTGGTCTTTTCCGAGACCTACATTAAGACCCGGATTGTGTTTTGTTCCCCTTTGGCGGACAATAATGTTGCCGGCTTTGGCTTTCTGGCCTCCGAAGAGTTTCACGCCAAGCCTCTTGCTTTCAGAATCACGGCCGTTACGTGAACTGCCTGCCCCTTTCTTGTGTGCCATAATTTTCCTGTTTTATATTCCTTATTATTCTATTCTTTCTTTTTTGATGCTTTTTTTGCGGCCGGCTTTTTTTCAATTGCCTTTTTTGCTTCTGCCTTGTCAGGGCTGGAGGCTGTTTCCTCTTTTTTTGCAGCTGACTTTCTGCCTGCAGCTTTTTTAACAGCGGCGGTCTTTTCTTCAGCCGGTTCTTCAGAAGCAACAGGTTCGGCAGCTTTTACCTTTTCTTTCTTAACTGTCTCCTTGCGTACCAAAGAGCCTTTTTCACCGATGCCAATTATTTCAAGCTGTGAAAAGTTCTGACGGTGTCCGTTTTTCACCCTGTAACCTTTTTTCCTTTTCTTCTTGAAGACAATTACTTTGTCACCCCTTACATGATCAATTACTTTTCCTTCAACAACATAATTTGCTATTGTAGGTTCACCAACAATTACTTTGTCATTATCTTCCAGGAGGAGGACCCTGTCAAATTCGAGGATGGCATCTTTTTCAGCATCAAGATGATGGACAAAAATCTTCTTTCCTTCTTCTACCTTAAACTGCTGTCCTGCAATTTCAACGATTGCGTACATTTATGATTCTGTATTAAGTTATTCCATGAGGCGCACATGATCTTTCTCATGCGACTTAACAGGGCCCCTGTGGATTTAGTTAAATTCGGACTGCAAAGATAATTAAATTCATTTATTTACAAACCCCCCGGTCGATTTTCAATTGCATTATCTTGCTTTAAACCGGCAAAAGGACATTAACATAATCAGGAAAGAGTGTTGTTAAACACTTACCTGCCGGAGTGTTAAAAAAAAAGAAGATGTGAGATCTTCGACTTACTGCTATTATCTTTATATTTGCCGTAGACCACAGGTGAACGGGTATTCTGTTGGTTATTAATTAATTGATATGAAGAGAGTAAAGCTGAAGGTATTAGGGATTTCCTACAGTCAGACTCAATCGGGTGCCTATGCGCTGATTCTGGTTGAGGAAAATGGAGAAAGAAGAGTACCTATCATAATCGGAGGCTTTGAAGCTCAGGCAATAGTCATCAAACTTGAAAACCTTGAGCCGCCCCGGCCGCTTACTCACGACCTTTTCCGGAACTTTGCCGTCGAATTCAATATTGCCATCATCGAAGTCATGATCTATAAGCTGGAAGAGGGAGTATTTTACTCGAGGCTGATCTGCAACAATGGTGAAAAAGAAATATCCATCGACAGCCGTACATCAGATGCCGTTGCACTGGCTCTTAGATTTGGCTGTCCGATATACATTACCGAAGAGATACTCGAGAAAGCCGGTATTACAGTAACTGCCTCCGAAGCAGAGGCGGAAGCCGAAGACGATTCTGATTCGCTTTATGAGGCGGGTGCGTCGAAATATGAAACCTATTCAGACGAAGATCTTTATAAAATGATAGATGAAGCGGTAAAAACTGAAGATTACGAGCGTGCTGCTTCGATCAGAGATGAAATAGAAAAAAGGAAAAAAAGAAAAACCTGACTACTGCCATTTCAGTATGTTTGCCCTCCCCTTAAGTTGACTTTAAAACATGGACATTATGATACGGAACTTTTTATTTTCACTGATTTGTATTTTTGCCGCACTTAATTTGTCGGCAAAAGATTACAAGGTTACGTCCCCTGACGGGAGAATTACTGTTACTGTATCTGTGGCCGCCGACCTTACCTGGTCAGCCACCTGCAATAATCTGGAAACAATTGTATCTGCAAATGCAGGCCTCGTTCTGAGCGACGGCAGGACCCTGGGGAAGAATGAGACAGTAAAAAAAGCCGTTGAAGGTAAATATGATAATATAATTACTCCCGTCGTTGCATACAAAAGGGCGGTCATAGAAGATAAATACAACAACCTTCTGCTGACATTCAAATCAGGCGCCTCTGTTCAATTCAGAGTATACAACGATGGCGTTGCCTACCGTTTTGAGACGTCAATGAAAAATGACCTGATAATAAAGGATGAAATAGCAAACTTCGCTTTTCCGGCCGGATCCTCTGCCTGGTATCCGCTTGAGGAAAGCTTCATGTCGCATAACGAAAGGATTTTCACTTTTTCCTCACTCGATACAATTGCAGACAGGCATCTTGCAAGTCTTCCTGCACTCTTTAAAACCGGCAGCGGAATCAATGTGCTTGTTTCTGAATCAGATATTGAAGATTACCCCGGCCTGTGGCTCAGGGGAGCAGGTTCAGGAAAGCTGAGGGGGGTTCACCCGGGTTATCCCGATACTGAAAAACTGAACAGGGACAGGGATATGTTTGTGACAAAAACCAGGGACTATATAGCCTCGACAAGGGGAACAAGAACTTTCCCATGGAGGGTTTTTATAATTGCCGACAACGACGGGAAACTCGTTGAAAGCGACCTGGTTTACAGGCTGGGATCGCCTGACAGGCTGGCTGACAGCAAATGGATAAAACCCGGCAAGGTGGCGTGGGACTGGTGGAACGCCAATAATATTTACGGCGTTGATTTCAGGGCGGGCATAAATAACGACACATATAAATATTATATTGATTTTGCCTCTCGGAACGGACTCGAATATATAATTCTTGATGAAGGCTGGTATAAACCGGGAACTGTCCTCGAGTCGATACCGGAAATTGACATACCTGAATTATGCAGATATGCTGAAAGCAAAAAGGTCGGCGTAATACTATGGGTGGTCTGGAAAACTTTTCTTGACAATATTGATGAAGCCGTTGACCTTTATGAAAAATGGGGTGTCAAGGGAGTAAAAGTCGATTTCATGCAGAGGGACGACCAGAAGATGGTCAACTTTTATTATGAAGCTGCACGCAAAACAGCTGAACATCATTTGCTCATCGATTTCCACGGATCATACAAGCCCGATGGGCTGAACCGCACCTACCCGAATGCTCTTACCCGGGAAGGCGTCAGGGGCATGGAGAACGACAAGTGGGAAAGAACGATAACTCCCGAACACGACGTTACTCTGCCCTTCACCCGCATGGTGGCGGGCCCCATGGATTTTACACCCGGCGCAATGATAAACATGGACAGGGAAAACTTCAATCCTCAGTTTACCCGGCCTGCCAGCCAGGGAACAAGGGTTCACCAGATGTCGATGTATGTTATTTATGAAAGTCCCCTTCAGATGCTTTCCGATTCTCCCTCAAACTACATGAAGGAACAGGAATGTACCGATTTCATTGCAAAAGTACCTGTCGTATGGGATGATATAAAAGTACTGGCAGCAAAGGCAGGCGATTATCTTCTCCTGGCCCGGAGAACAGGCAGGGAGTGGTATATAGGGGGGATGACCGACTGGAACCCCCGTGATATGGAACTGGACCTTTCATTCCTCCCTGCCGGCGAATACACGATGGAAATCTTCCAGGATGGCATAAATGCCGACCGTCATGCGCAGGATTACAAGCATCTTAAAACCAACATCAAAACGGAGGATAAGATGACAATACACCTGGCTCCGGGAGGAGGCTGGGTTGCCAGATTATCTCCAAGATGACTTTAAAAAACAATTTTCTGACGATGACACCATGAAACAGTATCTGGAACTTCTTGATCATGTGATGAAAAACGGAAGCAGGAAATCTGACCGAACGGGTACCGGAACGATTAGTGTTTTCGGATATCAGATGCGGTTTGATCTCAGCGAAGGCTTCCCGCTTATGACAACCAAGAAACTCCATCTTAAATCAATTATTCATGAACTGCTATGGTTTATTTCGGGAAACACTAATATTAAATATCTTACTGACAATGGAGTGAGAATATGGAACGAGTGGGCCGACAAGGATGGCAACCTTGGCCCTGTGTACGGATATCAGTGGCGTTCATGGCCTTCTTCCGACGGAAGGAAAATCGACCAGCTTCAGAATGTCATTGAATCGATAAAGCTATCCCCCGATTCACGCCGGCATATTGTAAGCGCATGGAATGTGGGTGAGCTTGATAAGATGGCCCTGCCTCCATGCCATATTCTTTTTCAGTTCTATGTTGCAGACGGCAGGCTCTCCTGCCAGCTTTATCAGCGAAGCTGCGATATTTTTATCGGCGTGCCGTTCAATATAGCATCATATGCGCTTCTTACTCTTATGGTTGCCCAGGTTACCGGGTATAAACCAGGTGAATTCATACATACACTGGGCGACGCCCATATTTATCTCAATCATATCGAACAGGTTAAAATCCAGCTGACGCGGCAGCCTTTTAAACTCCCGAAAATGACCATTAACCAGTCTGTTAACGATATAACAATGTTCAGATATGAGGATTTCACAGTGTCAGATTATAATGCACATCCCCATATCAAGGGAGAAATTTCAGTTTAATCACAGATGATTATATCGATAATTGTTGCAGTATCCGACGACTGGGGTATAGGAAAGGACAATGAGCTTCTGTGGCACATTCCGGAAGATCTTAAAAGGTTCAAACGGCTTACCCTTGGCAATTGTATTATAATGGGTAAGAGGACGTGGGAATCACTTCCTAAAAGGCCCTTGCCCGGCAGGAAGAACATAGTGCTGACTGATGTTCCGCATGAATGCATTGACTGTGCAGTGACTGCATATTCTGTCGAAGATGCATTGAAAAAGTGCGCAGATGAACGGGAGGTTTTTGTCATCGGAGGAGGGAGTGTTTACAGGCAGTTCATGAGTATTGCCGATCGTCTTTATATTACTCATGTGCACCGGAGAGCTCCTGCCGACGTATATTTTCCGAAGATTGACATGAGAAGCTGGAGAATTGTGGAAAGGGAAGAAACTTCACGGGATGACGGAAATACTCTGCCATATACATATGTTGTATATGAACGAAAACGTAAAAGAAAAGTGACCTGGTAATTGTTTATGAAGCTTTAAGAACCTGCATGTCGATTTTCCCGAGCTTGCTGCTGGCATAATCGGTTGTGATAGTAAGCTCGCCTTTACCCGTCGACGGTGAATCGAACATGGCGTCGAGCATTATTGCCTCGCATATTGATCTTAAACCTCGTGCTCCCAGTTTGAATTCTATTGCCTTGTCAACTATGAAATCAAGCACTTCTTCGGTGAAGGTAAGTTCGATGTTGTCCATTTTGAAGAGCTTGATATACTGTTTGATTATGGCATTTTTTGGTTCAGTAAGAATATCCCTCAGTGCTTTTCTGTCGAGAGGGTCAAGGTGGCTAAGAACAGGCAGTCTTCCGACTATTTCAGGGATCATTCCGTATGCCCTGAGATCCTGAGGTGCGATATATTGAAGCAGATTGTTCTTATCTATTTTTTCTCTCTTTTTTAAGGCTCCGTAACCAACGACCTGTGTATTGAGCCTTTGGGCGATCTTCCTTTGGATCCCTTCGAAAGCTCCCCCGCAGATGAAAAGGATGTTTTTGGTGTCGACAGGTATCATCTTCTGTTCCGGATGCTTTCTTCCTCCCTGTGGAGGCACATTGACAACTGATCCTTCAAGAAGCTTCAGAAGGCCCTGCTGGACTCCTTCACCGGATACATCCCTTGTTATTGAGGGATTATCTCCTTTTCTGGCAATTTTGTCGATCTCATCAATAAATACTATTCCTTTTTCAGCTGCCTTTACATCATAGTCGGCATTCTGAAGAAGCCGTGTAAGCAGGCTTTCAATATCCTCGCCTACATAACCGGCCTCGGTAAGAACCGTAGCATCAACAATCGTAAAAGGGACATGGAGCATCCGGGCGACAGTCCTTGCAAGAAGCGTCTTTCCGGTGCCGGTCTCCCCGACAAGGATAATATTTGATTTTTCAATATCAACATCATCCTGGTCAGGCTTTTGCATCAGCCTCTTGTAATGGTTGTAAACCGCAACAGAGATTATCTTTTTAGCCTGATCCTGGCCAATCACGTACTGGTCAAGAAAATTTTTTATTTCTGCAGGCTTGAGAAGGTTGATGGTATCGAACGAAATGTTCTTTTTTGAGCCGAGTTCCTCATTCATGATGCTGTAGGCCTGTTCAATGCAATGGTCGCAGATATGCCCCTCAAGGCCTGCGATAAGCATGCTGACCTCCTTCTTTGTACGGCCGCAAAAAGAACATTTATCCATTATGACTATTTTTCAGATTTCTGCAGTATCTCATCTATCATCCCGTACTCGACTGCTTCCTGGGAGGTCATCCAATGGTCACGGTCAGAGTCTTTTTCAACCTTTTCAAGAGGATTTCCCGTATGGAATGCTATGATCTCATAAAGCTCTTTTTTCAGCTTCAGGATCTCACGGGCCTGTATCTCGATGTCGGAAGCCTGTCCTTCAAATCCTCCCATCGGCTGATGTATCATTATTCTCGAATGCTTTAAAGCTGAACGTTTTCCTTTCCTGCCGGCGGTAAGCAAAACAGCTCCCATCGATGCTGCCATTCCTGTACAGATGGTTGCAATATCGGATGAGATGTATTGCATAGTGTCATAAATTCCCAATCCTGCACTTACTGATCCGCCGGGAGTGTTGAAATATATCTGTATGTCTTTACCGGGATCTGCAGAATCGAGGTACAGAAGCTGAGCCTGCACTATATTGGCAACATAATCGTCGATCGGCAGCCCCAGGAATATGATCCTGTCCATCATCAGCCTCGAGAATACGTCCATCGATGCCACATTCAGCTGGCGTTCCTCAATAATAGTAGGAGAGATATAGCTGCTTGTTATGGTACTGTATTTGTGCAGGGAGAGACTGCTTATTCCGCGTTTGCTCCCCGCGAATTTTCCAAAATCATCTATTTTACTCATAATGAAATTCGTAAGGTTAAACAGCAAAGGTACAAAAATATTGTATAACCGAGGCTGGCAGGACAAGGAGGCTATTCAAAAAGTTTATTGAATTCATCTATGGTAACTTTCTTGTTTTCAAGTTTTACCATGCCCTTGAGAATCTCAGTCACTTTTTCTTCGAGTATCTTGTCGGCAATTCTTTTTGCGTCTTCTTCACGTTTCAAAGTCTCTTTTGCATAGCTTGTCACCTGTTCGTCGGTGGCATAAAAGAGTCCGTATTGCCTGAACTGTAACCGGGTGATGTTCTCACTCTCTTTAAGGAGTTCTTCTTCAGTTATTTTCAGTTCATTAGCCCTGGCAATCCTGTTCCTTATGAGCTGCCATTTAAGATCCTTTTTGAACGTATCAAATTCTTTTTCAATCTGTTCCTCAGTTGTTTTGTCATTGATCCTTAAAAGCCACCTTTTGAGGAATTCTTCGGGCAGGCTGAATTCAGTCTTTTCAAGGGCAGTGTTTTTAAGGTCGACGGAGAGTTTATAATTGCTTTCATTTTTGAGGCTGGCTGAGATCTCATCATCAATTTTCTTCATGAATTCCTCTTCAGAATTCACAATGCCTTCTCCGTAGATCCTGTCGAAAAGTTCCTGGTTGATCTCGGCAGGAGCGAACCTTGATATCTCACTTATTGTGAACCGGAAATCCCCGTTAACATCAGCGACCTCATCCTTTTGCTTTTTCAGGATGCCTGCTATTTCATAATCGTTCGGGAATGCTTTTCTCAGGTCAAAAACCAACGAGTCGTTAACTGCTTTCCCGATAAATTGTTTCTTTATCTTCTTGTCTTTTACAAGGTCGATTGAAAGGGTGGTGTCGTCGGCAACCAGACCGCCTTCGGCAGGGTTTCCGTCAGCATCAAGGCTTTCGATTTTACCTTTGAGCAGATCCTTTTCTTCAGATTCCCCGGCTTTTATGAATGTTCCGTAACGGCGGGTATAATTATCGAGATAATCTTTTTTCATCTTCTCATCAGCCTCTATCTCGTAATAATATACCTTGTCCTTATGTGACAGTTTTACTTCAAATTCAGGGGCCAGACCAAGATCGAATGAAAATGTAAAAGACTCCTGTGTATCGAAATCAATCTGCTCATGTTCATCAGTCTTTGCCAGAGGGTCGCCGAGGATCTCAATTTTTTCATCAGCAAGATATTTCTGGATGCTTTCTCCGACAAGCTTATTGATCTCCTCGATCTGAACTGCCTTGCCATACATCCTTTTTATGAGGCCGAAAGGCACCATTCCGGGACGGAAACCTTTAATATTGGCTTTTTTGCGGTAGTCTCTCAGCACTTTTTCAACCTTCCCCTCGTAATCAGCTTTTTCAACCTGTACTTTAAGTACGGCATTCAGATCATCAATGTTTTCCCTGGTAATATTCATTTTAATGTTTATTGAGTATTTAAAAATACCGCCAATACTCTCAATAAGCGATTGGTATAGGCGGTAATCAAACTGGTGCGGATGAAGGGACTCGAACCCCCACGTCATTAAGACACAAGATCCTAAGTCTTGCTCGGCTACCAATTACGACACATCCGCGGAAAATCCCCGCAAAAGTATAGAAAATAATTATTATAACAAAGAGGTGAGGCTACCTGCGGAGTTCAAAGTTCTTGCCAAGATATACTTTTCTTACATGTTCATCTTCAGCAAGTTGTGTTGATGTGCCAGACATAAGTATCCTGCCTTCAAAAAGCAGGTATGCACGGTCGGTGATGGCAAGGGTTTCGTGAACGTTATGATCTGTTATGATAATACCTATGTTTTTGACTTTCAGTTTTGAAACAATTTCCTGAATATCTTCGACTGCAATAGGGTCGACGCCTGCGAAAGGCTCATCAAGAAGTATGAATCTGGGTTTTAGAGCCAGGGCTCTTGCAATTTCGGTCCTTCTTCTTTCTCCGCCCGACAACTGAATGCCCATGCTTTTTCTTATTTTCTGCAGCCCGAATTCAGACAACAGGTTCTCGAGTCGTTCAGCCTGCTCTGCTTTTGGAAACCCCGACATCTCAAGCACGGCTCTAATATTATCCTCGACAGAAAGATTCCTGAAAACTGATGCTTCCTGGGCAAGATAACCTATTCCTTTCCTGGCGCGCATGTAGACGGGCATGCGTGTAATATCCTCATCATCAAGGAAGATACTTCCTTCCCTTGGCCTGATTAACCCCACTATCATATAGAACGAAGTTGTCTTGCCGGCGCCGTTCGGACCCAGCAATCCCACTATTTCTCCCTGTTCAACCTGAATTGAAACGTGGTCGACAACTGTCCTGCTGCGGTATTTCTTTACAAGATTTTCAGTATATAGTTTCATCCCGGTCAGATCTTTATTCACTTTCTGTTTTGACAGATGAATCTTCATTCATAAATGCATCGTGTTCTTTCGCTTTTTTCCTTATCACTCCCGCCGAAATGAAGATACTTACTTCATAGAGAATCAGAAGCGGTATTGCGACAAGAGTCTGGGAAAAGACGTCGGGAGGTGTAATGATGGCAGCAAGAATGAAGATAACGACAATCGAATGCTTTCTGTACTTTCTCATGAAGGCGGGTGTTAAAACACCAATCTTGGTAAGAAAATAAGCTACGATCGGCAGCTCGAATACAATTCCCGTTGCCAGGCAGATTGATGTTAATGTGCCAATAAATGATCTGACATTTATTTGGTTAACAACGGTTTCGCTGATCTGATAAGTATTCAGGAAATGTATCGAAAGTGGCGCAAGAAGGAAATAGCCGAACATTACACCAGCGAAAAAAAGCAAAGATGAAGCCAAAACGGCACCCCTTGCGTGTTTTGCTTCATTGGAATGGAGGGCGGGCTTGAAAAACAGCCAGAATTCGCGTATTACAAAGGGGAAAGCAAGGATGACGCCCGCAACAAGAGCGACAGTAATATGAGTCGTTATCTGCCCGGCCATTTTAATACTGATGAGGTTTACAGGCTTGGTATTTATGCACAATATGTCAGGATTATTAATGAAGCTGAATTTATTGGCAAGGAAGTGCCCAAACTCACAAAACAACCTGTTTGATATAAAACCAGGTTCTTTCGGTGCAAGAACGATCTTGTCAAAAAGAACATTTTTAAAGATGAATGCGATGATCATCATGACCACTATGGCAACGATCGATCTTATAATATGCCATCTGAGTTCTTCAAGATGTTCAAGAAAAGACATCTCCCCTTCTTTGTTCTTTCCCTTTTTATTCTTTCCGGCCATAGCTGTTTCAGATGATTGACTTAAAATTCAGCCTGTAAAGATTATAAATCTTATTTTGCAAAACAACACTTCTTTGTTTAACTGACAAATCAATAGAAAAAATAATTTCCGGAAAAGCTTTCCGTGATGTTATTTTGCGTCTTCCCGGCCACTCAGGGGAGCTTTCTTCCATCGGGTCCCGATTTGTTCTGTTATCAGTCTGCACTTTTCCATCCTGGTGAAATAAGTGGGGGGAGGTTAAAAGCATACAAAGGAGGTGCCTGAAGGCAAAAACCATGGGAGCCTGAAAGATGGATTTATCTGAAAATGATGAAACATAAATTTTTCAGTTAAAAAAAATTAAAATGGGATTTGAATGATAAATTTTTTAACTTTATATACTACGGCCGCCGACATTTAATTAATAAATAACCAAAGCGGAGGGAAATGATGAATGATTCGACCATACATGATTATTTGAAAAAGTATTTCGGATTCGATACTTTCAAGGGTAATCAGGAAGCTATTATAAAAAATGTGCTTGAAGGACGCGATACTTTCGTCCTTATGCCGACGGGGGGCGGAAAATCTCTTTGCTATCAGCTGCCGGCGGTTATGAAGCCGGGGACTGCAATAGTAATCTCGCCTCTTATTGCACTTATGAAGAACCAGGTTGATGCCATGAGGAATTTCAGCACCGACGATGATGTCGCCCATTTTCTTAATTCCTCACTTACCAAAACCGAAAGCGCCAGGGTAAAGAAAGATGTTCTGACGGGGAAGGCTAAGTTGTTATACGTTGCCCCTGAGTCGCTTACAAAGGAAGACAATATAGAATTCCTGAAAAATGTATCCATATCCTTTTATGCCATCGACGAGGCCCACTGCATCTCGGAATGGGGCCACGATTTCAGACCGGAATACCGGCGCATCCGACCTATTATCGACACAATAGGGCGTTCTCCGATAATAGCCCTGACAGCAACTGCAACTCCAAAGGTCCAGCACGACATTCAGAAAAACCTTGGGATACTCGAGGCAGATGTATTCAAATCCTCCTTTAACAGACCCAACCTTTATTATGAGGTGAAGTCGAAACAGGATGTGACGAAGGAAATAATAAAATATATAAAGAACAATCCGGGGAAATCGGGAATAATCTATTGCCTCAGCAGGAAAAAGGTTGAAGAAATGGCTGAAACCCTCAAAGTGAACGGGATAAAGGCACTGCCATATCATGCCGGGATGGATTCGGCTACACGTACGGCAAACCAGGACAAGTTCCTTATGGAGGAGGCCGACATAATCGTTGCCACAATTGCTTTCGGCATGGGAATTGACAAACCTGACGTTCGTTTTGTCATACATTATGACATGCCAAAGAGTCTGGAGGGGTATTACCAGGAAACCGGCAGGGCCGGCCGCGACGGAGGTGAAGGGAACTGCATCGCTTATTACAGTTACAACGATATCCTCAAGCTTGAAAAATTCATGCAGGGGAAACCCATTGCAGAACAGGAAATAGGCAAGCAGTTGCTTCTTGAAACAGTATCATATGCCGAATCGTCCGTGTGCCGGAGAAAACTCCTGCTCCATTATTTCGGGGAAGAATATCCGAAAGACAATTGCGAGGCATGCGACAACTGCCTCCATCCAAAATCCCAGTTTGAAGGAAGTGAAGCTGTTGTAAATGTTCTTGAAACTGTCCTGGCTGTCAAGGAAAAATTCAAAGCCGATCATATCGCAAACATCCTCGCCGGGAAAGTTACATCTGCAATAAAGTCGTACAAGCATCATAAACTGGAATTCTTCGGGATAGGAGAGGATAAGGACGAGAAGTTCTGGAATATGGTCATACGCCAGGCCCTTATTGCAAAACTTCTTGTAAAGGACATTGAGAATTATGGGCTGCTCAAGGTGACACAGAAGGGGCTCGACTTTCTCGAGAAACCATCCTCATTTATGCTTGCTGAAGATCATGATTATGCAGATACAACCGACGAGGAAAACGCTTTCGGTGCCAGGACAGCCGCTGTCGACGAAGAGCTTTTCAGCATCCTGAAGGACCTTCGCAAAAAAATATCAAAACAGAAGGATGTTCCGCCTTTTGTTATATTCCAGGACCCTTCCCTTGAGGATATGGCTATTCAATATCCTGTCACCATCGACGAGCTCCAGAACATATCGGGTGTAGGAGCGGGGAAAGCCCAGAGATATGGTAAGGAATTCGTCGAGATAATAAAAAAATACGTTGAGGAAAAAGAGATTATACGACCGCTTGATATGGTCGTAAAATCAGTTGTGAACAAGTCTGGAATAAAGGTTTATATTATCCAGAGCATCGATATGAAAAGGCCTCTTGAGGATATTGCTGAAGCCAAGGGACTTGAAATGGGAGAACTTATCTCTGAAATTGAAGCAATAGTGAATTCAGGAACCAGAATCAATCTCGACTATTATATAAATATGGTGATCGATGAGGAACGTCAGCACGATATTTTTTCATATTTCAGGGAAGAGGCCGAGTCAGACTCTCTTGAAGAGGCCATGGCAGAACTTGGCAACGAATTTGAAGAAGAAGAAATACGTCTGATGAGAATCAAGTTCCTTTCGGAAATGGGCAATTAAAACCGCGTGGTACGCTTCGTAAAAAAAGCAAACGCCACAATTGCAGAAACATAAAACGGATAAATAAGCTGCGATGGCAGAAACCACCGCAGTAAATTCTTCTTCTTATACCGGCTTGCGGTATTGTGAAGTATTAGAAAATCAGGCACCGATTTGAGAGCCGCAAAAGCTACAAATACAATCAGCACAGGCGGATAAAAGATCCCGGCACCAAGGATCACAGCCTGAGTCAGAATTGTAACAAATGTTACAATTGCCAGCGCCTTAGCTGACGTGTCGCTGTAATGGCCTGTCTTGGAAATCCACCTCGCCCTTTGACGAATGAAGGATCCGGGCGAGTCGGAATGCCGCGTGGTTATTTTTGCTCCCTCCGATTCGATCCATCTTATCTTTCCCGGGCCGTCTTTTTTAATGCTGTGAAGAAGGAAAATATCATCGCCTGATGCCAGTTCAAAATGCAGATCGCCTGAATGACGGGAATATGATTCCCTTGTGAAAGCAAGGCCGGCCCCGTTGCACATTACAGGGTCGCAGCAAAGGGCTGACCCTGCTGTAACTCCCTGGAGACTCAGGAATTCAAGCTCCTGGAACCTGTGAAAAAAGCCTCTTCCGCTTTCCAGAGCTACCGGGCAGATTATCATTTCAGGTCGTTTTTCGCTGTAGAATGAAGATATGGTTTCAAGAAAAGTCCTTTCTATTCTGCAGTCGGCATCAATTGTTATAATCAGCTCTCCTGCCGAAGCTTCTATCCCTGTCCTTATCGCAGTTTTCTTTCCCGTGCCCTTATTCCTGATTACCTTTATGATGCCGGCATAGGAAAAACCTGATGCTGCCTGGAAAGTTGAATCGCCTGAATTGTCGTCGACAATGATAAGTTCAAAAAGATTATTGTCAAGTGTTTGCCGGGCGATGTCAGACAGCAGGAAGGGAAGGCTCTTTTCTTCATCCCTGCATGGGACAATAACCGACAGGAATGCAGTGCCATGTTTTTCAGGCTTGAACGGGTCAACCGACGTGAGCCCCTTATATATCTTCAGGAGCAGGTACAGATAGGGTAAGAGTAGAATCAATATAAGCCAGTGCATCTGTAGTTTTCTGACTATGATAATTTTTCAGGTCCCTCTTTGACCAGCTACTTGTATTGGTCCCAGCTTTTAATTGCCAGGTCGTCTTCGCTCAGTCTGCAGAATGCAAGGATGAACGCGCTGGCCAGACGTGCGTTGGTAAGCAGTGGTACATTGAAATCAACGGAGCTTCGCCTGATTGAATAATCGTTGTTCAGTTCAGTTGATGAAAGATCTTTTGGAATGTTGACTACCAGGTCGACCTCGCGGGTTCTGATAAGGTCTATTGTGTTTGGCGATTTGTCCTCGTCGGGCCAGTACGCAACCTGAGCTTCGACTCCGGCATTCTGCAGGAATTGCCATGTCCCCCGGGTGGCATAGAGTACGTGTCCTTTTTCCCGGAGGGCCCTGGCGCTGTTAAGAAGCTCCACTTTAGAACGGGCAGGACCTGTTGAGAGCAGGATACTCTTCTTTGGCACCCTGTAACCAACAGAGAACATTGCTTTCAGAATTGCTTCATAAAAGCCTTCGCCGATACAGCCAACCTCACCGGTCGACGACATATCGACCCCGAGCACCGGATCGGCCTTTGCCAGTCGTGAAAAACTGAATTGCGGAGCTTTGACACCCACATAGTCAAGCTCGAATACCGATTTATGGGGCTTTTCAGCAGGAATGTCGAGCATGAGAAGTGTGGCAAGCTCAATGAGATTTGTCTTAAGCACTTTTGAAACAAAAGGCATGCTGCGGCTTGCCCTGAGATTACATTCGATAACCTTTATATCGTTGTCCTTTGCAAGAAACTGGATATTGAAAGGGCCCGTAATATTCAACTCCCTGGATATCTGCCTTGAAATCCTTTTGATGCGTCTTGCAGTTTCAAAATATATTTTTTGCGCCGGGAACACCATCGTTGCATCTCCTGAATGAACTCCTGCAAACTCTACATGTTCGCTGATGGCATAGGCAAATATCTCACCTTCCTTCGCAACGGCATCGATCTCTATTTCCTTTGCATCTTCAATGAATTTCGACACCACAACCGGATATTGTTTTGATACACGGGCCGCGAGATCGAGATAATGCGATAACTCATTCCTGTTCGAAACGACATTCATTGCGGCCCCCGACAATACGTATGATGGGCGGATAAGAACGGGAAAGCCTATCTGATCGACGAAACCGTAAATGTCGTCAATTGAGGAGAGCTCCTTCCATCGCGGCTGATCGATCATCAGGTTGTCGCACATCTCCGAGAACTTATGCCTGTTCTCGGCCCTGTCGATAGAAACGGGAGATGTCCCGAGCACCGGAACATTGCACTCATGCAGCCTCATTGCCAGATTATTGGGTATCTGACCTCCAACCGAAACGATCACGCCGTCAGGCGATTCCAGTTCAATAATATCGAGTACCCTTTCGAATGTCAGCTCATCAAAATAAAGTCTGTCGCAGATGTCATAGTCGGTACTGACAGTTTCGGGATTATAGTTAATCATTATCGATCTGAAGCCCTGCTTCCTGATTGTGTCGGCTGCATTGACTGAACACCAGTCAAACTCCACGCTTGATCCGATTCTGTATGCCCCGGATCCAAGAACTATTATTGATTTTTTATCATGCCCGAAAGAAATGTCATGCTCCGAACCGCCATAGGTCAGATAAAGGTAATTAGTCATGGCCGGGTATTCCGCTGCCAGTGTGTCGATCTGCTTGACGCAGGGCGTAATACCCAGTTTCCTGCGGTGTTCCCTTACTTTCATCATGTGCCTGTTGATATCTGAAGAAGATGATTTCAGTACATGGCGAGCAATCTGGAAATCACTGAATCCGCATATTTTGGCATTTGAGAGAAGCTCAGCAGGAACCGATTCAAGGGATTTGTATGAGCAGAGTTCTTCCTTTATGGATATAATGTTCCTGAGCTTATAAAGGAACCATTTATCTATTTTGGTAAGTTCATGAATCCTGTCAACAGTAATGCCTTTCTCAAGGGCTTCGGCTATTACAAAGATCCTCATATCAGTCGGCTCGGCGAGTTCTTTTTCGATATCGCCAAAATCAAGCTTGAGGTTGCCTGTAAAGCCGTGCATCCCCTGGCCAATCATCCGGAGGGCTTTCTGGATCACCTCCTCGAACGATCTTCCTATTGCCATTACCTCTCCGACGCTTTTCATACTGCTGCCTATGAGATGCGACACCCCCTTGAACTTGTTCAGATCCCAGCGCGGGATTTTGCATACAATATAGTCGAGAGCAGGCTCAAAACAGGCGGTTGTGTTCTTTGTAACCGAATTTTTCAGTTCATGAAGGCCGTATCCGGCAGCGAGCTTGGCAGCTATGAAAGCAAGCGGATAACCCGTGGCTTTAGATGCAAGGGCGCTTGAACGGGAAAGGCGGGCATTAACTTCTATTACACGGTAATCTTCAGATTCGGGTGACAGGGCATACTGAACGTTGCATTCGCCCACAATTCCAATATGCCTTATTATCCTTATTGAAAGCTCCCTGAGTTTGTGATATTCACTGTTCGTAAGAGTCTGCGATGGTGCAACCACAATGCTTTCTCCCGTGTGAATGCCAAGGGGATCGAAGTTTTCCATGTTGCAGACCGTGATGCAATTGTCGTATTTATCCCTTACAACTTCATATTCAACCTCTTTCCATCCCTTGAGAGACTCTTCCACGAGGATCTGGTTCGTATAGGAAAATGCTTTTGTTGCAAGAGCCTTAAGCTCTCCGGAATCTGAGGCAAATCCGCTTCCCTGACCCCCGAGAGTGTATGCCGCCCTGATTATTACAGGGTATCCGAGTATTTTTGCGGCCTCGTCTGCTTCATCAACTCCTGTGACGGCTATGCTTCTCGGTGTTTTTACATCTATTTCATCGAGCTTCCTTACAAAAAGCTCCCGGTCCTCAGTCTCGATTATTGCCTCAACCGGGGTACCCAGTACCCTTACATTATACTTCTCGAAAATACCATTCCTGTAGAGCTCGGTTCCGCAGTTAAGTGCCGTCTGCCCGCCGAACGAAAGAAGTATGCCATCGGGCGATTCCTTTTCAATGACCTTTTCAACAAAAAAGGGAGTGACAGGCAGGAAATATATTTTGTCGGCCAGATCCTCGGAAGTCTGTACCGTGGCAATGTTGGGATTTATTAGCACGGTACGGATGCCTTCCTCCCTGAGAGCTTTAAGTGCCTGTGATCCTGAATAATCAAATTCTCCCGCCTCGCCTATTTTGAGTGCCCCGGATCCGAGTATCACTACTTTCCTGATGTCGTCTTTCATTACCGGATTTTAGACAGCAAAAATATCATAAATTTTTGATTTTTGTCTTGCAGGATTAAAAAATGTATATATTTGCAAAAAAAATGTATAATTATGCAGAAAACAAAAAGGCTCCTTGCGATAGAAAGGATCATAGCAGGTGAGAATATCAGCTCGCAGGAAGCCTTGCTTAAAAAACTGAAAGGGAAAGGGATAATATGTACGCAGGCTACGTTGTCCCGCAACCTGAGGCAGCTGGGTGTCAGCCGTGTTCCCGACGGGAAGGGCGGTTACAGGTATTCCCTGGCAGTCAGGAATGATGCATCGCCAGCGCAGGAACCAAAGCTCAACATACTGCCCGGGATAAGATCGATAACAGGAGCAGGGGGCCTGATGGTGATGAAGACAATTCCCGGAAGCGCGAATGCTACCGCATATTTTATTGACAACTCCGGGAGATATGAAATAGCAGGGACAATTGCCGGCGACGACACAATATTAATAATTCCCCGCGACGGCATCACCGTCAATCAGGTTCATGCCTGCCTGGAACTAATTATTCCGGGGCTTCACCGGCAGATTGAACTGTCGGGATCGGTGCCGGTGAAAACAAAACAGAGAAACATCAGAAAACAGAATTAAATATTTATGAAATGAAAGAAAAGATAGTGCTGGCTTACAGCGGAGGATTGGACACATCAGTCATCCTCAAATGGTTAATTGAAAAAGGTTATGAAGTTATTGCTTTTGTCGCGGATGTAGGCCAGGCAGAAGATTTTGAAGAATGCCGTAAAAAGGCCCTTCTTCTGGGTGCCTCGAAGGTCATTGTTGAGGACCTGAAAAGGGAATTTGTTGAAAACTATGTACTTAAGGCAATCATGGGGAATGCTGTTTATGAAGGCAGGTATCTTCTCGGAACAGCCCTTGCCAGGCCCCTGATCGCAAAGAAGCAGATCGAGGCCGCAATCAATGAAAATGCCACTATAGTTGCACATGGCGCCACCGGAAAAGGGAATGACCAGGTAAGGTTCGAACTTTGCTACTATGCGCTCAAACCCGACATTAAGGTAATAGCACCTTGGAAGGACAAGGAATTTCTTGAAATGTTCAAGGGACGTACCGACCTTTTAAAATACGCCGCTGAGAAAAAGATCCCGGTAAAGGCAAGCATCGACAAACCATACAGTGAGGATGATAATCTCATGCA
>ENA-UOYA01000197-UOYA01000197.1-activated-sludge-metagenome-genome-assembly--contig:-NODE-197-length-83642-cov-8.449914_pt1 | contig 83642 bp, 69 predicted proteins | sample MGYA00238163_ERZ764804 | MGnify/ENA primary metagenome ERZ764804 (study PRJEB28919, sample SAMN05720223) | activated sludge metagenome | isolation source: Anaerobic digester | place: Hong Kong...
TTCCAGTTCTAAATGCTTCGTGATGTAGGACGAACAAGCCAAAGGGTAAGGTAGATTGAATACCTTCAATTTTGAAATTTCTAATAGCAAAAATTAAATGCTCAATAGCAGCTTGTCTGTTTTCGCCCCAAACTACTAGTTTTGATAGCATAGGGTCGTAATAAATAGGAACATCCATGCCTTCTTCAATTCCGTTGTCAACCCTAATGCCAGTACCAACAGGTGGTTTATAAATCGTCAAATTCCCAGTGGATGGCAAAAAGTTATTTAAAGGATCTTCGGCATAAACCCTTATTTCCATACTATGACCATTAATTTTTAGATCATTTTGGTCAAATGACAATTTTTCACCATTTGCTACTTTTATTTGTTGCTCAACTAGGTCGATTCCTGTAATCATTTCAGTTACAGGATGTTCTACTTGAAGTCTAGTATTCATCTCTAAAAAATAGAAGTTCAACTTTTCATCTACAAGAAATTCTACAGTTCCAGCACCTCTATAATTACAAGATTTTGCAACTAAAACTGCTGCTTCTCCAATAGCTTTTCGCTTTTCTGGTGTTAAGCAAGAGGATGGTGCTTCTTCAATTACTTTTTGGTGTCTTCTTTGTACACTACATTCCCTTTCAAATAAATATACTGTATTGCCAAATGAGTCGGCAAGTACTTGAACTTCAATATGTTTTGGAGAGCCAACATATTTTTCAATAAATACAGAGCCATCGCCAAATGCAGAAATAGCTTCGCTAATTGCTCTAATCATTTGTTCTTCGAGCTCATCTTCATTTTGAACCACTCTCATCCCTTTTCCACCACCTCCAGCAGAAGCTTTAATTAAAATTGGGAAACCAATATTTTTTGCAATTGAAATTGCTTCATTCACATCTTGAATTGCTCCATCCGAGCCTGGAACCATGGGAATGTCAAACTTTTTAGCTGCTTCTTTAGCTGCTAGTTTACTACCCATTGTTTCAATGGAATGGTATTCTGGACCTATAAAGATGAGCCCATTTTCTTCAACTAATTTTGAGAAATTTGAATTTTCACTTAAAAATCCGTAGCCAGGGTGAATGCCTTTAGCACCAGATTTTTTTGCTATTTCGATAATTTTATCTCCTCTTAAATATGATTGTGAAGATGGAGCTGGTCCTATAAGATAGGCTTCATCAGCCAATTTAACATGTAAGGCTTTTTTGTCAGCTTCTGAAAAAATAGCAACAGTTTTTATGCCCATTTTCTTGGCAGTTTTTATTATTCTTACTGCTATTTCACCTCTATTTGCAATTAAAATTTTATCCATATAGCTTAATTGTCAGAACTTAAAATTTCTTGTTGATTTCCTAAATTTATTTCTTCAAAAAAACCTGTTTTTCTATTCTTTACTACATTGTCCCAATGAAAATATCTTCCATTCATCACTACATAAACACCTTTGGATAATGTTTGAACAAAAGAAAGTGCAGACCCTAAATTAAAAAATCCATCAGATGAGGTTCCAAATGCATAAGGAATCATAGCTCCAGTCAGCACTATAGTTTTGTCATTTAGCTCATTATCTTCGGCTAGATAACGGGCTGTTTGAACCATGGTATCTGTTCCGTGAGTTATCAATATATGATTTGCGGCAGTTTTTCTACAATTGTGTTTGATGATCAATCTATCTTCATCACTCATTTGCATACTATCTATCATCATTAAAGTTTTAATGTCGATATTCAGATTACAACGACCTAATTCAAACATTTTACTTAGATGAGTATCCTTAAAATATAGCTCACCAGTTATATAATTATACTCTTTATCAAAAGTTCCACCAGTAACAAACACTTGAATCATCCTAAAAAATTAATTTGCAAACTTAACATATTGTCATGAAGAATCATTAATAATGTTTGAAGATAAATTAATTTTGCAAAAAAATAAATTTACCAAATATGTCAAATGCAATTTTCAAAGTCCCAACACCTGTAAACGAGCCAGTATTAAATTACATAAAGGGGAGTAAAGAGCGTCAGAATCTTGATAAAGCAATACAAGAACTAAAATCAAAACATATTGATATTCCAATGATAATTGGTGGAAAAAAGATATTTACGAACAATAAAGTAAGTATTCATCCACCACATGAATTGAGTTTTGAATTAGGTTCTTTTAACAAAGGGGATGGAAGCCATGTGGAAGAAGCTATAAAAGCAAGCCTTGAGGCAAGAGAAAAATGGAGTGCATTAAGTTGGGAACAAAGAGCAGCTATTTTTTTGAAAGCGGCGGATTTGTTAACTGGACCCTATAGGGCTAAAATGAATGCTGCTACAATGCTTTGTCAGTCGAAAAATGTATTTCAAGCAGAAATTGATGCGGTATGTGAAATGGCAGATTTCTTTAGATTCAATTGTCAATTTGCACAAGAGATATATCAAGAGCAGCCCAATAGCGCTCCTCTAACATGGAACAGGTTGGAATATAGAGCTTTAGAGGGATTTGTTTTTGCTCTTACACCTTTCAATTTCACATCAATTGCTGCAAATCTTTGTGCTGCACCAGCTTTAATGGGTAATACAGTAGTATGGAAACCTGCAGAATCACAAATTTATTCAGCAGCAGTAATTATGGAAATTTTCGAAGAAGCTGGATTGCCATCTGGGGTTATCAATTTGGTTTTTGTAGATGGACCAACGGCGGGTGATATTATATTTAAACATCCTAATTTTGCAGGTATTCATTTTACTGGATCGACTGGAGTTTTTCAAAATATGTGGAAAACAATCGGAAATAATATTCAAAATTACAAGTCCTATCCTAGAATTGTAGGTGAAACAGGTGGTAAAGATTTTGTTTTAGCACATCAATCTGCTGACCCAAAAGAAGTTGCAGTTGCTTTAGCAAGAGGTGCTTTTGAATTTCAAGGACAAAAGTGTTCGGCAGCATCAAGGGCTTATATTTCAAAATCGATATGGAGTGAAGTTGAACAAAATTTAAAAGCAGATTTAGAATCTTTTAAAATGGGTAGCCCTGAAGATTATTCCAATTTCATCAATGCTGTAATAGATGAAAGAGCTTTTAATAAAATTTCTAATTATATACATAATGCTAAATCTGACCCTGAAGTGGAGATAATTTCTGGAGGAAATTTCGATAAAAGCAAAGGATATTTTATAGAACCAACAGTAATTTTAGCGAATAATCCAAAATACATCACTATGTGTGAAGAAATTTTTGGACCTGTTTTAACTATTTTTGTTTTTGAGGATCAAGATTTTGAAAAAACATTAGAATTAGTTGATGCTACATCTCCTTATGCTTTAACGGGTGCTTTTTTTGCAAAAGATAGATATGTTATTGATTATGCTTCAAAAAAGTTGATCAATAGTGCAGGTAACTTTTATATTAATGATAAGCCAACTGGGGCAGTAGTAGGTCAGCAACCCTTCGGTGGTGCTAGAGCTTCAGGAACTAATGATAAAGCTGGTTCGAAATTGAATTTGCTAAGATGGGTGAATACAAGAACTATAAAAGAAAATTTTGTAGCTCCAAAAGATTATAGATATCCTTTTTTGGAAAATTAAAAATTTGATTTTCAAATCATTGTAAGAAATAAAAAAGACCCTGGATCATTATCCAGGGTCAAACAATGTGAGTGAGTTTCAAAATTTAATTAAAAAAAAGATGTTAATTTTATTACTCGCCTAAATCAAATATTTTCTATAAAATATGTGAGATCATACTGTTTGTTGCCGTTTGTCAATGTACCATCCTGAATACTATTCATTTAAGATAGTAAATTTAGAGTAATAGTTTTTTCTGTTTTGTGTGAGTGAAATAAAATATATTCCACTATTTAAATCTGAAACATCAAACTCATATTCTTGGTTATTATTCATTTTTTTATTTTCACTTCTGATAATTAATCCATAATTATTTACCAGTTTGATTTCAGTAATATCATCAGAAAAATCTTTTGAATATAATTTTATCAATCCTGAATAACTTGGATTGGGGTAAACCATCATACAATTCGTATTTTCACTTGAAGAATTATTTTCAATTTTTGCAGAAACAATTGATGAATTTGCAAATTTCCCATTATAATCCAATTGTTTTAATTTATAATAATAGGTAATACCTTCTCTAACTTTTGTGTCTTCAAAATTGTAATTGAAGGATAAATTATTATCTACCCAACCTATTGGTTCATAGCCATTTAAAGGATTAATGCTTTTTTCGACTACAAATCCTTTATTGTAAACTTCAGAATCTGTTCTCCATTTTAATACTACTTTTTTACCTTGAACAGTAGCATCAAAAGATAAGAAATTTAGCGGAAAAGCTACATTGAATGTAGTGGTAAACTTCGCAGACATTGTTTGTAATGGATGATTATTCCCAACTAATAATATTCTAGCATTAGTTGTTGCAATATTTGGTATTGTAACTGATTGAATTCCATCATTTGTAGTGTTAGTTACTAAAACATAAGGATAAGTCAATCCGTTATCTGTTGAATATAAAATATCAACACCAGACATATTAATAGGTGAAATATTGCTATTATTAACTAACCAGGTAACATTTATATTGGTTCCTCCAGAAATAACAGCACCTGAAGAAGGATAAGAAATTGATACTGGGTTACTGTTTGTCAATGAAAGCGTCATTTCATCTTCATTTGTACAACCTCTACCAGTTCCGTTTACTCCTCTAACGACAAATCTGAAATACAAATTTCTGCTAACATTTGGGAGCATTTCAAAAGCATTTGATACTGATCCATTTAGCACTTGTAATCTTGGGAAATTTCTCTGTAATGAAGTAGTAGCTTTGAAACTTCTAAAATTAGGACCTCCAATATTCGTATTCAAAGGTGGTGAACTGTAAGTAACAATATTTCCAAGACCATCATCACTTATCACTTCATTATTCATTTGTTCCCAATTGTAAGTTAATGACATTCCTGAGTCGCCACCGTTTGTTGCAGTTCCTTTAAGACTAAAAGGAGTATTTTTGTTTATTGAAAAATCTGCACCAGCATTGGCAGTTGGTCGGGTTAAGGTTGTTAATACTGTACCGCAATTTGTAAATATCAGATTATTTCCTATTTCTGTTAGTGAGTTTGCATGATAATAATCATCAGAAAAAGTTTGTACATTATCAGCAGTATTACAAACTCCAGAATAGGACATTATCGTGGATCCGCTACCTGGCTCAAAACAGGAAGATGAAGTAATTGAACCATTACAATTTCCTGATTGGGCATAATGACTATGCAATGCACCTAAAGTATGACCAATTTCATGAGCAAAAATATCAATATCAAATCCGTCGCCAGAAGGTATATTTCCTCTTGAAACAGCTTGAGCTTTATAGTCAACATCGCAATTTACGCCAATATAGGCAATCCCAGAATTTCCAATACCAAATACATGTCCAATATCATAATTGTTAGTGCCAATTACTGCATCAAGAGTAGTTTGATTTTGTTGAAGCATTGCAAATGCATCATTATTCGTATAAGGGTCTGTTGATGCATTAGTATAAATTATTGAACTATTATTGCTTATTAGTTGTAAAACAACACCAACCTCTTTTTGTAAAATTCCATTTATTCTGTTTAATGAAGTAGTGATAGCAGAGAGTGCATTTGATACTCCACCAAAATATGTAGTATATTCTCCAGTAGCAGCAATTGCAATTTTAAATTGTCGAACTTTGCAATCACCAGCTCTTTCAACTAATAATTTTGAATGATCTGGCTTTCTTATTTGTTTTATATGATCTGTTAGGCAATCATGGAAATATGATTTATCGTATTCAACATTTTTTCGTTGGTAAATTACTATTTCATTATCAATCTGTTGCAAGATGATTGTTGGTTCATTATCAGATAATATCATACCAAAAAAACCTAAAGTAGTGATTTCACAATTTAAAACAGAGGTTGGGTCTTCAATCGAAGCACCTTGATAAGTATGCAATTCTGGAAATTTCTTTTGAAATTCAGGTGATAAAGTTGTGTTTTTATAGAGCCTAAATGTCTTAATGTTGCCATCTAGCATTGGAATTTCTAAAAGCACATCTTCTAAAACTCCTGCATCTTCAATATTAGGAATCTTATAATCTATATTTGAAATAGAGGTATGATTAAATGTAAATTTTTCAAAATTGGAAACTTGTCTGTATTCATCTAAATTCAATACAGAACTTCTATCAGTTGATTTACGCCATTGGTCAATACCTATTATAGATTGACTATGAAGGTTTGTTATGAAACAAAGACAAAAAAAGTATAAAAAAAATCTTAACATACGATAGTTATTAATGAGTTTTAATACCTTCGTTTGTTAAATAGATAATGATTTGTACTGAAAAAAATATATTACAAAGATAAAATAAAAATTATACCAAAAATTAATATTGGTCAATTTCTGTGACTGAAATATTTGTTTGTTATTTCTAAATTAATATAATGTATAAAACATAATTAGTTGAAATATAATGTAATATATAATATATTTTCAATTTTAAATGTAACAAAAAAAATAAATTTTTTAATGAAATCTAAATTAAAAATTGCCATATTTGCTTCTGGGGCAGGTTCAAATGCACTTAAAATTATTCAATATTTTGAAAATAATATTCATATTAAGATTGATTTAATAGTATCAAATAACTCGAATGCTTACGTTTTAGAAATTGCAAAGCTTTATAATATTAAAGCAATCGTAATTAAGAAAATAAACTTAATAAATGATGAATTAGTAAATACATTGAATATTAATAATATCAATTTAGTTGTATTAGCTGGATTTTTACTCCAATTACCACCAAATTTTATTCATATTTTTAATGGGAAAATAATAAATATTCATCCATCGCTATTGCCTAAATATGGCGGAAAAGGTATGTATGGTATGAATGTTCATCAAGCTGTAAAAGATGCAAAGGATACCAAAACAGGTATTACTATACATTATGTAAATGAAAATTATGATGAAGGAGAGATTATATTACAAAAGGATGTAAAAGTTGACTTATCTGATACTATTGAAAATATTGCTAACAAAGTGCATCAGCTTGAATATCTATATTTTGCACCAACAATTGAAAAATTATGTTTGGAAATGTAAAATAATCAATATGATTATTTTTTGTTATACGTTTGTTCTTTATCTTTGGGGCTTTAAGAATTTTACATTTAGTTAATATGTTGAATAAATTATTCCTGTCCCTTGTATGTATATTGACCATTACATTTATTGCATCTGCTCAAAATGACGATGATTTGAGTTGGAGAAAGCATAGAAAACTAGCTGAATCTTTAGTAGAAAAAGGTTTTTTTCATGATGCTGCCATGAATTATGAAAAATCATTTAAGAAAAACTCTGATAAAAAAGAGTTAATTTATCTTGCTGCTGAAAACTATTATAAATCTAAAGATTTTGTAAAAGCAGCTGAAGCATATAAATTTGTCAAAGACGAAAAAGATAAAGATTTTGAACTTGTTGGCTTGAAATATGCAAAATCATTGAAGCAATCTTGTGATTATGAATCTGCTATTCGTGAATTTACATATTTTGAAAATGCTTATAATGGAGATAAGAAAGGACAAATTAAAGATTTTGTTGCTAACGAAATAAAAGGTTGTGAATTAGCCTTAAAATTTGAAGGTGATCAAACTAAGTTAAATTTGGTGCATCTAAGTGAAAATATCAATACTTCTGAAAATGAATTAGCTCCAATCGCATTTTCTGATGATATTTTGTATTATACCTCTACTTTATCAGGTAAGAGAGCAATGATTTATCGTTCTCAATTCCAAAATGGAGTTTGGTCGAAATATACTACAGCATCTGGTTTACCAACCATTTCGAATGCTCATCTTGCTAATGGAAGTTTTTCCCCAGATGGACAGCGGTTTTATTTTACACAATGTGCAATTGAGCAAGAAAAAGATAAAAAGTCCAAAAAGAAAGACAATCAAGCTGCACTTTGTGAAATTTTTGTAATTAAAAAACAAGATGAAGGATGGTCAGCTCCAATACGGTTGAGAGATTACATTAATCTAAAAGGGTTTACAACGACTCATCCTAATGTTGTACATACAGAAGATAAAGAAATTTTATATTTCAGCTCAGATAGAGAAGGTGGAAAGGGTGGAATGGATTTATGGTACTGTGTTCGTGACTTAAAATCTAATGATATTGATTTTACATTCCCTAAGAATTTGGGAAGTACAATTAATACTAATGGTGATGAAATAACTCCGTATTATAATTCAGAAAAAGGTGTTTTATATTTCAGTTCTAGTGGACATATCGGAATTGGTGGATTTGATATTTTTAGTTCGAAAGGAAGCCAAAACATTTGGGAAACTGCTACAAATATTGGTTTGCCATTTAATTCTTGTGTTGATGATTATTATTATGTTGAAAAAAAGAATAATTCAGGTGGTTTTTTAGTATCTAATCGATTAGTGAGTGGAGAAAAGAATAACACTCTAAATGAAGATATTTTTGAATTTATTACTGCTACAAAAGCTCCAGATATTTTTGCAAGAGGTAGTTTATTTGATAAGAAGAGTTTGAATTTGTTAAAGGAAGTTACAATATCGCTTTATGAAATGAATAACACGGATAAACAATTGTTAACAACCAAAGTTTTTTCTGATGGTGTGTTTCAAATTCAAGTTTTGCCTAATAAAGATTATGTAATTGAAGCAGATAAAGATGGGTATCAAACAGGAACAATAAAAGTTTCAACTAACGGAAAATATGATGCTAATAATCTAGGAGAAAGTATTTATTTGATTCCATCAACACCGATGGAGCCACAAGTAATTGTTGCTGAAACTAAGACAAATGATGTAAAAGTAATAGAGGAGAAAACTAAAACAACAACTAATCCAACAAATAAAGAACCAAAAAAACAAATAAAAGATATTCCTACCGAATCAACTAAAAATAATAAAAGTAATAAACCAACAGAACAAAAAACATCTTCAAATGAAAAAGTTGTTATAACAGAAACCAAAAATACGACAAAACAAAAGAGCAATCAGGCTGAACCTGTTGTAAACAATAAAACAAAATCATCAAAAGAGAAAACTGTTGAAAATCAGGAAGTTGTTGTAGAAAAGAAAATTGTAAAATCTTCTAATATTAGTTCAGACACTGCTCAATCTAATACTATAACTTTGACTAGTATTAATGAAAATGTTATTGCGAACAATGAGGGTGAAACTTATAAAGTACAGATAGGAGCACATGCCAATTATCAACCAGGACATAAGCGGTATTCCAATTTAGAAGAATTTGGCATTTTGGAAACTGATAATTCATCACATCCAGGCTTAACTAGGGTGCTTATAGGAAATCTTTCTGAACGGACTGATGCAATTATTTTACAAAGAAGATTGAAAATGAAAGGGTTTTCAGATGCTTTTATTGTCACTTATAAAGGTGGTATTAGAGTTTCTAAATAATTAGATTCCAAATAATTTTGTGTCTAAATTGTAGCGTTTACAAAATCCTGTAATACCTTGTAATCCACCTGTATGAATTACAACAATTTTTGATTGTTCAGGAAAAAAATTGTTTTTAGCTAAGTCGAAAAGTGCAAATAAAGATTTTGCATTATATAATGGGTCAATTGGAATAGAATATTGATTAACAAAGAATTGTACAAATTCTATTAAATTATTATTAGATTTTGCAAAACCACCAAAGTGATATTGATCAAAAATTAATAAGTTCTTTTTAGTAAAATTTTGTGCTGATTTAATATTTTGTTCAAAATTGATGCCTTTTATTGCTGAAATTCCAAATGCCAATTGATTGTCATCTAATTTTTCTGCTATTCCACATATTGTAGTGCCTGTGCCGAATGCAGAAATATAATAATTTGGTTTGGTATCTAATTGATTTTCAACTTCATCAACAATTTCCGAACATCCTTTTTTTGCCAATTCTCCTTTTCCACCTTCAGGAAGAATCAAAGAATTTTTATGATTATTTTCTAAGAGTTTTAGAAATTCCAAATCTTCTTTTTTGTGATATTCGTATATGGGTAAATAATTGATTTCCATTCCATTATCTTCACAAAACATAATTGTATCAGATTTTTTAAGATGGTAATCTCCTCGTATATAACCAATTGTTGGTATATTCAATGATTTTCCCAAAAATGATAATGCTGAAAGATGATTAGAATATGGTCCGCCAAATGAAGTTATAGATTGAAATTTATGTTGATAGAACCACTCTATATTGTATTTTAATTTTCTTAATTTGTTTCCACTGACAAATTCATGGTTCAGAAAATCTAATTTTATCCAGACATCTATTTTTTTTAACTTAAATAAATCATTATCAAGTTTTAGAATAGGCGTAGGTTGAATATCAAACATTTAACTGTGGATTCTATTTCTATCTAGAATTTTCTTTTGAATAGGGTAGATAATGGTTTGATTGTCAAATAGTTTAATTTCGGATTCAATAGAGCTATAAATCTCTGGCATCCAATGTGGGCAACGAATACAAGGTTCGATAATTCCATTATTTTTCCTTAAATCATTTGGACTAATTAATAAATTTATCTTTTGTGAATCAATATCAAAAGGTTTTAGTATACTTTCTAAACCAATCATATTATTGAAATTAATTGCATCTTTCTCCCATTTTTTAGTGCTTTTTCTTAATTTTCTTTGATATATCTCATTAGGAAACATAATTCTATAATTATTTTGGTCATTTAATACCTCAAATTTTCCAATTGGGACATTCATATCGACATCAAAATCACTTATTTTTAATAAATGAGGCACTTCATTATTATCAATTCCCCAAAGCTCACTAATTTTTTCATCTTTGAAAAGTAAAACAGTTATTGATGTAAAATCATTCATTTTAGCATTAGTTTCTAATACTGGCACAGTACTTTTGGATACTAAAATAATTGAATCATTCTTATCATAAGTGCTGGTATTCAACAAATTAGGAATGACAGTTGAAGTATCTAAATATACAAAACTCAAAAATGAAATTAGACAACTAGCAAAAAAAAGTAAGATAAATTTATTTCTAAATATCAAAACAACTATTTTATGGTATAACGCAAAAATAGAAGATTATTGTCTGAATATCAAAATAATTAGTAGTAAAAATAAGATTTTGTGATAAATATAAATATTCAAACCTTTTTGAATTGTTAGCGTTTCTTGTATTAATAATAATTTATATGAGTTTTTTTGAATTTGAAAATCTACCAATTAAGTGGGAAGACCACGAAGATGTTGCTATTAAATTGTATGAAAAATTTGGCGACGACTTTAATGAAGGAAAAATTTATAGAGTAAGATTTACGGATTTGATAAATTGGATTATGGAATTACCCAATTTTGAAGGGAAAAAGGAAGATTGCAATGAAGGTCATTTAGAGCAAATACAAGCTAAGTGGGTTTATGAATGGAGAGATAATAATAACTAAATGAACCAGTTAGAAATATTTAAAAACATAAAAGGTTTTATTTTTGATATTGACGGAGTATTCACCAATTCTATGGTTACACTTACAGAATCAGGTGAATTATCGAGGCAATTCAATGTAAGAGATCACTTTGCGATAAGAAAAGCTCTATCACATGATTATAAAATCTGTATCATTACAGCGGGGAACAGTATAGGTGTGGAAAAAAATTTGAAATATTTAGGAATTAAATACTTTTATACAAAAATCAGGGATAAAAAACCAGCTTTTATTGATTTTTTAATACAATCTAAGCTGAACGAATCAGAAATCCTATACATGGGTGACGATATTCCAGATTTATCCATTTTGAAATTAGTCGCTTTACCTACTTGTCCTGCAGATGCAATTCCTGAGGTTAAAGCCATCTCTAAATATATTTCGCCTTTAAAAGGTGGAGAAGGCTGCGTCAGAGATGTAATTGAAAAAGTCCTAAAGCTAAATAATCAATGGGAGTATTAAGGTATTGGTTATCAATCATTAGGATTTATAATTTAATATTTACAGTTGTTATTCAATTATTTTATTTTCTTATCCTTTCTCATTACAAAATAATTAATGATTATTTTCCAATAACTTTTATTGTAATTATAACTTTTTGCTTTGGAGGCTTCACTTATATAATCAATGATTTTTTTGATATTGAAACTGATAAGATAAATAAGCCCGAACAACTTATTGTAGGAAAATATATTTCTTTAAAAAACGCAATAATTGGTGGAGTGATTTTTTTTACAATAGGATTTTTACTTTCAATTATTTTATCCTTTTATCTTCATTCAATTTTTTGGATTTGCCAATATTTAATAATTTGTATTATAAGTTATCTATACTCTTTTCTTTTTAAGAAATTGTTTTTGATAGGTAATTTAATAGTTTCAATCATTTGTGCCTATGTTGTATTGCTAGTATATTTACTTTATTTTAATTTTGCTTTATATAATATCTTCACGAACAATAAATTAGCTTATTTATTATTTTTTTCATTTATTTATACATTAATTCGAGAAATTGTAAAAGATATAGAGGATAGAGTGGGAGATGAATCGATTGGGTCTAAAACTTTACCAATTATATTAGGTGAAAATTTTACTAAATTGGTACTTTATTTAATAATTCTTATATCAAATTGCATTTTAATAAATTTTGTTAATAACAATTTGATTTTTAGTTGTTTGATTGGAATTCTAATCTGTATTAATCTTATTTTAATTGCAAAAATTTATTATGCAAAAAATCAAAAAAATTACCATAGTATAAGTACTATAATGAAATATACTATGGTAATTGGATTAATAAGTACATATTGGGTGTAGGAAATTAACCTTTTCTTTTAGCTAAAAACTGATCAACACCAGATGTAAATTCTGCTACAGAAGCTTTATAACCAGTTTGACCTAATGGAATAATATTGAATTTGTTCGTAGCTTTATCAAACTCTAAATCAAAAACCCAAACCGTAGGATAACCACTTACTTGAAAAGCTTGTTGAAGACCAGCATTTTGATTCCGAATTTCATCAGGTAATTGTTTCATTCTAGGAAAATCTAGCTCAAGTAATATCACATTTTTTTCAGCCCATTTTTTAAATTCATCTTGACTAAATACAGCTGCAGTCAATCTTTTGCACCATCCACACCAATCACTTCCAGTGAAATTAGCCATAATTGGCTTATTTAATTTCTTAGATTGAGCATAAGCTTCTTCCATCTTAACGAGCCAACCTGGATTTTCTGCATGATAAGCAGTTGAAGCTGAGGTTGTTGTACTTTTGCTAGCACCTTGATTTTGTTGAGCATTTCCACAAGATGCAATAATAATTATTGCAAAAAACGGTAATATTGATTTCAATTTCATTCAAAAATTTTTATTAAAAACAAATTTAATTGGTTTTAGTTGATATATAAAAATTTATTACAAAACATTAACAATTTCTTTCACATTGTTAACCTATTGTAAATGAATTGTAATTTCTTAAACTCTTTAATATCTTTGTCAAAATTTTTTAAAAACAAATATTATTTGAATTTATATGAGAATAATTTTCATTAATTTATTTTTGTTTATATCAACTTTATCAATTGCACAACAAGACTCTTGCGAAATTAAAATACAAATCAGTGGAATTAATGGTGGCATTGCAAGATTAATAGGCATTTATGTTGACCAAAATTTTTTAGCAGATTCTGCAATTGTTGATAATTTAGGAAATTTTACATTTAGAAGAAAATCGCCATACAAAAGTGGTTTGTTTTATGTCATATTACCTGATCAAAAAACTAATTTTCAATTTATTTTGGATAAAGATCAGAAATTTTCAATTCATGGAGATAAAGCAGATTTAGTAAATTCATTGAAATTTAATAAATCGATTGAAAATGATTTATTATATCAATCACTGATACTACAAAGTCAACATGAAAGGGTAGCTGACTCATTATATAAAGTTATGCAAGGAAAATTGCCAACAGACCAAAATTATTTATCTGCCAAAAATGCGTTAAAACATTTAGGTGATGATAGGAAAAAACAAATAGAATCTTTTGCTAAAAATTATCCGAATTCTTTTTTTGTAAAATATAAAATTGCAGGACAAAACCCTGATATAGTGGATGTTAGAAAACCCAATGGCGATTTGGATACATTGGGTCAATTAGAAGCATATAGAAATCAGTTTTGGGATAATGTTGATCTAAAAGATGAAAGATTGCTTTATACTCCTGTAATTTCTAATAAGCTTCGAAAATATATTACTGAATTAACACCTCAAAATCCTGATTCTATTATTCGTCAAGCTGATATTGTTATCCAAAAATCAATGGTTAATGATGAGATGTTTAAATTTTTTAGCAATTGGATTGCATTGAATTACCAACCCACAAAGACTAATGTGATGGATGGAGAAGCAGTTTATGTACATATAATTGATAAATATTTTACTAAGGATAGAGCTAAATGGTTGAATGAGAAAGAATTGGCAGACATTAGAAAAAAGGCTTGGGAAATGCAAGCTAGTTTATTGAATAAAATTGGACCTGATGTGATTTCAACTGACCCATCTGGAAATACAAAATCAATTTATGAAATAAAAGCACCTTTTGTTATCGTATATATGTACAATCCCAATTGTGAGCATTGCCAAAAGGAAACACCAAAACTCAAGAAATTTTATGAGGAATGGAAAAGCAAAGGTGTTGAAGTTTTTGCAATAGTTTTGGATTCTAATGAAAAAGAATGGAAAGATTATATCGAAAAAAATCAGATGCAAGATTGGATTAATGTGTTTGACCCCACCAATAAATCCATTTATGCAAAATATTATGTAGATATTACTCCAGAAATTTATGTACTGAATAAAGATAGAAAAATAGTGGGTAAAAACTTAAAAGTGGATCAACTGCCAATAGTTCTTGAAAGAGAGATGAAGAAAATGTAGAAAAATAGTGGCAATTGTTTTAATATATAATTGCCACTATTTTATTATTTTTTCTCTTTAAATGATATTGCACAACCGCCGCCTGCTGCCATTTTAATAGTTATTTTGTCGCTAGAATCAACTGTTTTGGTGTCGATAGAATAGGCTTCAGGATTGTCTTTCCAATGAGATTTATCGTTATCTCTATATATTGTGGCTTCATATTTTTTGCCAGGTGTAAGAAAATCTAGTTTTATTTCTTTTATTCTAGCATTTTCATCTGTTATTGCACCTAAATACCAATTATCTTTCCCTTTTTCTCTTCTTGCTGTAATAATAAAATCACCGATTTCAGCATCGATATATTTACTGAAATCCCAATCTACAGGGACATCTTTAATGAATTGAAATGCATCTAGCTTTTTCTCGTAATTTTCTGGCAGATCAGCTGCCATTTGTAATGGACTATATAAAGTGACATAAAGTGCTAATTGCTTTGAAATAGTTGAATGAACTTGCTCTGTTTTATTTTTATCAAATTGATTCAATTTAATACTAAAAATACCTGGAGTGTAATCCATTGGTCCTCCTAATAATCTTGTAAATGGTAGAATTGTTTCATGTTCTGGTAAGTTTCCATCGCTCCATGCATTGAATTCCTGTCCTCTTGCCGCTTCGCAAGCCAACCAATTTGGATAAGTTCTCTGTAGCCCTGTTGGTCTGACAGATTCGTGAGAACAAAGCATTATTTGATTTTTGGCAGTTTCACTTGCAACTCTTTCATAATGATTCACCATCCATTGACCATCATGATGTTCGCCACGAGGAATTATTCTACCTACATAGCCAGTTTTTACAGCTGAATAATTATATTTTTTCATGAATTCATAAGCATCTTTCATCCTTCTTTCATAATTAGTGACAGAGGCTGAAGTTTCATGGTGCATAATCATTTTCACACCTTTAGATGCTGCATATTCACTTAATTCTGAAACATTAAAATCTGGATAGGGAGTTATAAAATCAAAAACATCTTCTTTCCATTTGCCAAACCAATCTTCCCAACCTTCATTCCAACCTTCAATTAATACTCCATTAAATCCGTGTTTGGCTGCGAAATCGATGTAATATTTTGTTTTTTCAGTAGTCGCTCCATGTTTTCCAGATGGTTTTTTATATTTCACATTGTTTCCATCTTGAGAGCCAGCATAATCCCAAGTAGATTTTCCGATGTGCATTTCCCACCAAATACCTACATATTTCATGGGTTTGATCCAACTTGTATTTTCTATTTTACAGGGTTCATTTAGATTTAAAATTATTTTTGAATCTAAAATGTCAGTAGCTCTGTTTCCAATGAGTATAGTTCTCCAAGGAGTAGAAAATGGACTTATCAAATAAGCTGCATTCCCAATTGCATCTGGCACTAAGTGTGCTTTCAATTTGAAAGTATTTTTATCAATTAGTACATTCATAGCTGGATAATTACTAAGAGCAGCCTCAAAAATGGTGATATATTTGCCACTCATCGTTTTCATAGTCAATGGTGTTTGAGCAGCATTCTTTGCAAAAAATGTCTTTGCATAAATTTCATCAACCTTTGTTCCTAGTGAAGCATCAATTTCAGATAATTTAGAAGTATTATATCGATATTCGTTTGTATCATAATCGCCTGGTATCCAAAAACATTTGTGATCTCCAGTCAATGCAAATTCAGTAAGTTCATCTTTTACTACAAAATGATGTAATGTGGATTGATATGGAAATTGGTATCTAAAACCAACTCCATCATCAAATACTCTAAATATCATTGTTAATTTTCTTTTTAACCCATTTATTTCTATTAAATTGACATTCAATTCATTGAATTCGTTTTTTATTGTTGCATTTTCGCCCCAAACAGGCAACCAAGTTTCCTTTCGAGCAGCTGTAGATACATTTTCAATTTTGAATCCTGATGACAATTCTGAATCTTCTAGTCTTAAACCCAATTTGGAATTATCAATAATTATTTCGTTTTGTAATAAAACTTGATAATAAGGTTCTCCAAGTGAAGTTAGATTGAAATTTAAAACAATTTTTCCATTTGGTGAAGCAATTGTTTCTGCATAAATAATTGAAGAACTGAATGTTATGAAGAGTAATGTAAAATATAAATGAAAAAGTTTCATATAGAAAATATTTTATTCAAATTTTGAACCTATAGGCGAACGATATTTTTGAAATGGGATTAATAGTAATGATTTCAAATTATTATTTTCATCAGGATCCATGTATGTATCAATTCCAAAAATAATTTTTTCTCTATCCAATGTTGCAAAAGTACCAAATATTCTATCCCAAATAGAAAAAATATTGCCAAAATTTGTATCTGTATAGGGTAAAATATAATGATGATGTACTTTATGCATATCAGGTGATACAATTACCCAACTCAAAATATTATCTATTTTTTTGGGAAAAACAATGTTTGCATGATTAAATTGAGAAATTAATACACTTAAAGATTGATAAAACATTAAAATCCAAATGGGGCAACCAAGAATAATCGTTCCTAATGCTGTAAAAAAAAATCTTAAAATACTTTCACCTGGATGATGTCTGTTTGCACTAGTGGTATCAACCCATGTATCGCTATGATGGATAAGGTGAAATCGCCACATCCATTTTATTTTATGCTCCAACCAATGGACAAAGTATGCACCAACTAGATCCAACAATAATAAACCAATGATGCAAGTTAGCCAAAGTGGCATTTCTGGTAGCCAATTTAATAGACCAAAATGATGTTGATTGGTCCAATCGCTTGCAAGAACTAATAAAAATGCCATCAAGAAATTAATTAGTATAGTGGTGAATGTGAAAAAAATATTAATCCCAGCATGTTGCCATTTATTATATTTAAATTGAAATAATGGGATAAAATATTCTAAAATCCAAAAAAATGAAATACCTCCAGCTAATATTAAAGATCGATGCAGAGAAGGTATATGACTAAAATAGGTTTCAATTGTTTCCATCGAAAAATTATTTAAACAAATTTATTGATAATTTTAGATATTTGTCATGATTTTATATTTTCTAAAAAATAAATAAAAACATTATGAATGTGAAAAGCAAAATTTTAATTTTTTTGGTATTTACTACTGTAAACTTAATTGCACAAAAATTTGTAGAAGGTGCTCATCGATTTTCTGATGGAAAAATTTCTTATCTCTATTTAGAAGATGGAACAATTGTAAAAGGTTACATTGATGATTTAGATAGAAAAAAAGGATTAATAGAAGAAGTAGTTTTAAAAGATTCTATCACCAAGAAGAAAGTAACATACAAACCTGAACAAATTAAGAATATGTATTTACCACCTAGTGGTTTCGACAAATTCACGAAGGGTTATGACAAAATTTACGATGTGCAGAAATGGGAAGATGATAATGTGAATGCTCAATTTATAAAAGAAGGATATGTATTATTTGAAAAATCTGATGTAATGATTAAAAAGAAAAAATTTACCTTATTGTTACAATTGGTTAATCCTGGTTTTTCTGAAAAGGTAAGAGTATATTTAGATCCAAATGCTTCTGAAACAACATCTTATGGTGTTGGTGGTTTCACATTAGCTGGAGGTGATGCTAAATCCTATTATGTAAAAAAAGGAAATGAAGTTGCATTCAAATTGCAAAAGAAAAATTATGAAGAAGAATACAAACATCTTTTTGGAGATTGTGCAAAATATTATGATGCAAATTTGAAAAAATTTGATTGGGAAGATTTGGCAAAAAATATTTACGATTTTTCGAAAGAATGTAAATAATCAACTAAATGCAATCAATAAAATAGCAAGAATACTTAAAAATATACTTGCTATTTTTTTTGAATTTATTTTCTCACCCATTAGCAACCATGCTACAATAGTTGCAAAGGCAATAACACCAACATTATTTATTGGAAAAACTACAGAACCTTCCCATCCAATATTCAACGCTGCTAATAATGTTACAATTGAAAAGAAATTAGGTATTCCAAGTAAAATTCCAGCTAACCAACTTTTTGAATCTAATTTCTTTTTGTATATTAAGTATCTGAAAATCAAAATGATAATACCCATTATACCAGCAATGCCAAACAAAACACCTATAAATCCTGCATTGCCAGATAATTGTGGAAAACTTTTCTGAACTTCAAATATGCAAATATCTACACCACCTCCTAATATTAATGTTGCAATTGGAAAAAAAATAGCTAACCAATTTTTTTGATGATGGCTTTCAAGTGAATTACTACCAGATGCTGATAAAAATATAGCTCCAATTGCTGCTAGTAAACCTAATATTTTAATAAAATTCAATGATTCATGATAAAAGTAGGTGGTATAGGCAACTAATATTAGCAAACTCATTTTTTGCATCACTGAGGTTACTGAAACTCCTGCTATTTCGATAGTTTTTGCTGCACTATAAAAACCTGTGATAAAAAAGAATCCCATCATTATTGTAAATAAAAACCAATCCTGATGTATTAATGATGGTTTTAATGGAAATGAACCAGTATATATTGTTGCACAAATAACACATGTCCAATAATTTGAAACTAATATTTGTAATGTATCTAAATTAAATTTTCCAAACCATTTGAATAGTAAAACTAATGAAGAGGAGAGCACTATAGATAAAATCAAATAGATCATAAGTAAAGTTTGCTGTAAATATAATAATTTCACTTTTTTATTGTAATGTTTTTCTGGAAAGCACACAATATTATTAGGTTTGATTATTTTTACGGAAACAAAATAGGATATGTCTAATAAGATTGAAATATTGCAAAAGAAACAAGCTGAAGCTAATCTTGGTGGTGGTTTAGATAGAATAGAGAAACAACATAAAGGCGGTAAATTGACTGCTAGAGAACGAATTCATTTTTTATTAGACCCAGATAGTTTTGAAGAAATTGGCTTACTCGTAACTCATCGAAGCACAGACTTTGGAATGGAAAAGCAACTTGTCTTAGGTGATGGAGTTATCACAGGATATGGCACAATTAATTCAAGGTTAGTATATGTTTTTGCCCAAGATTTTACTGTATTTGGAGGTTCGTTATCTGAAACTCATGCAGAAAAAATTTGTAAAATCATGGACATGGCAATTAAGAATGGAGCTCCTGTGATTGGATTGAACGATTCGGGTGGTGCTAGAATACAGGAAGGAGTGAGTTCATTAGGTGGTTATGCTGACATTTTCTATAGAAATACATTAAGTTCAGGAGTAGTACCTCAGATTTCTGCAATTATGGGTCCATGTGCTGGTGGTGCTGTTTATTCCCCAGCTATTACTGATTTTACTATTATGGTTGAAAACAGTTCATATATGTTTGTGACTGGACCAAATGTAGTGAAAACAGTTACAAATGAAACAGTTACATCTGAAGAACTAGGTGGAGCAAGTGCTCATGCTGTTAAATCAGGTGTAACGCATCTTACAGCTGAAAATGATTTAGATTGTTTGACAAAAATTAGAAGTTTATTATCTTATTTGCCACAAAATTGTAATTCAATTCCACCCAAAATAAATTATAATATTCTTGAAGAATTTCGCCCAGTTTTAGAAACAATTATTCCTGAAAATGCCAATCAACCTTATGATATGAAAGAGGTGATTAATGGTATAGTGGATGAGGAAAGCTTTTTTGAGATACACGAACAATATGCTGAAAATATAATAGTTGGGTTCGCAAGACTTGGAGGCAAAAGTATTGGAATTATTGCCAATCAACCAATTTGTTTGGCAGGAGTGCTCGATGTGAATAGCTCCAAAAAGGGTGGTCGATTCGTAAGATTTTGTGATTGTTTTAATATTCCTATGTTAGTCTTGGTGGATGTGCCTGGTTTTTTACCTGGAACGGATCAAGAATGGAATGGAATCATTACAAATGGAGCAAAATTATTATATGCCTTTAGTGAAGCTACAGTTCCTAGAATTACATTGATTACAAGAAAAGCCTATGGTGGTGCTTATGATGTAATGAATTCGAAACACATTGGTGCAGACTTGAATTATGCTTGGCCCACAGCAGAAATTGCTGTAATGGGTGCAAAAGGAGCAAGTGAAATTATATTTAGAAAAGAAATAATGGATTCATCTGACCCAGAAGCTAAACTTATTGAAAAAGAAAAGGAATATGCAGATACTTTTGCTAATCCTTATAAAGCTGCAAGCCGAGGGTTTATTGATGAAGTAATCTTGCCAAAAGATACCCGAAGAAAATTGATTAAAGGTTTTTCAATGTTAGAAAATAAAAAAATTGATCGCCCAAATCGTAAACATGGAAATATTCCATTATAAATTCGAATGAATGAATAATTTTTTGGAAAGTCAAATTAGATTATTTCAATATTATAAATCTTTGGCTGACAAATCGATAGCTGTTTTGACTGATGAGCAATTAAGTTTTAGTTTGAACGAAAATTCAAATAGTATTCATGTAATTATGCATCACCTAAGTGGCAATATGCTATCGAGATGGACAGATTTTTTGACAACAGATGGTGAAAAGTCTTGGAGAAATAGAGATTCTGAATTTGAAGTGCAAATTGATATTGAAGCGGTAAAAAATAGATGGGAAGTTGGTTGGAAATGTTTATTCGATACTTTAAATGATTTGACTGTTATGGATTTAGATAAAATTGTTTATATCAGAAATCAAGGTCAGACTGTGATGGATGCAATAAATAGGCAAGTTGCACATTATGCTTATCATATTGGTCAAATTGTTTATTTAGCAAAATATCTAAGAAATGAGGAATGGGTTTCGTTATCAATTCCAAAAAATAAGTCAAAAGATTATAATTATGAAAAATTTTCATTGGAAAAAAATAGAACAAATTTCACGGATGAATTTCTTATATGACAATATTTTTTACTATTTCTTTTTAAATCAATATTTTATATAAAAAAATTAAAACCAAACATAATATTAATTTGATTGAAGAAAAATTGCTGACTTGCTTTATCTGTTTTGTATTTTGTTGTTCGGATATCTGGCATATTAATATAACCAAATTTATATTCCGATTGTAGGAAAAAATATTTCCAGAAAGTCAAGTTGATTCCACTCATTGGGCTAACGCCCCAACCTGCTATATGAAACTCATCATTTCTTTCATTATTAAGCAGTTTTACATTCGATTTTGGAACGAGCATACCAGCCCCACCGCCAATTATTAGATTCAAATCAATATATTTTGATAACTTATTGAATTGCTTAAATCTAAAATTTCTTCTTAACTCAGCATTTAAGTAATTCAAGCCATCAGTATGTTCAAAGGTCAAAAAATCTTCAGTTAAAGCTATATTTTCATTGTTATATGTTTTGTTATAGATGGTATTTGTAATTGAAATACTCCCATTAATTTTTACATTTTGATTTTGAACCATGATATATTTCATGTGATCTGCACCAATCGAAATGTCCCATTTTTCATTGATGGCATATCCAATTCTAAAATTTGTTTGAGGAATAGTAATTTTTAATGGATGAAAATAGGGATCAAATGCAAATGGTGTTTGTCTATCTTTCGCTATCACATTTGATATTGTAAAATCGTAGTTATTTCCTTTGAAATGAATATCTGAGTTTGTATAAAATGCTCTGTTCCAGCCCCAATAAATATACATTTTGTGTTTTGTATGCTGACCATATAAGTTTGATTGCAATGAAATGATTGTCAAAACCAATAAAATTAAAAACTTGGATTTCATGCTATTATTTTGTGCAAAATTACAAAACTAATTCTGTGATTCTTATACTTTTTGAAAAATTACAACAATAATAGAAAATTTTTATTTATTATTGACGTTTATAAAATACATTATATCGTTGCTATATTTATAAAAAATATATGTATAATATATTCTATACTATTAAAATTTATAGATTTTTTTCTTGAATATGAATATTAAATATATGTATCTTGCATCTTGATTTTGTTTTAAAAGTAATAAAGTAATGGAATTACGAATTTTTGGATTGTTTATTAATTGCTTAATATTTTCTGCTTCATTAGTTGCACAATCTAACCTTGAAAAAGCAAACAAACAATTTGAATTAGGCTCCTACAACAATGCAATTAAATCTTACCAAAAAATTTTAGAAAAAGACCCAATCAATCAGACAGCAATCATCAGATTAGCGGACTGTTATAGAATGACTAATAAAATGTATGATGCCGAAAATTGGTATCGTAAAGCTGCTCAATCATCCAAAATAGAACCCTCACTTTATTTGAATTATGGTAAAGTTCTAATGGCAAATAGCGAATATGAAAAAGCTAAAACATGGTTCGCCAAATATGATACTACTGATAGAATTATTGCACAACATTACATAAAACATTGCGATTTTGCATTGACTAACAAAGCATTAGAACCTTATTTTGAAGTTTCAAATGAAAGTTTTAATTCAGCTGCTATTGAGTTTGGTCCAGTTTTTTTCAAAGATTTATTAGTGTTTTCTTCAAGCAGATCGGATATTAAGAGGGCAAAGAAACTGAATTTGGATGATTTTCAAGGAAGATACCCGAATCAATATTTCAAAATTGGATTAAATAGCCCCAACAAAATTCCTGAATTTTTTAGAAGCGATTTAACGAATGTATATAATGAAGGAAATTTAAGTATTGCTACAGCTACATCTAAAATTGCTTTCACTCGTAATTCGTTTGTGGATGGAATTAGAATTCCTTATCAATTAGAAAATAATAGCATTTTTTTGGGCGAAATTGACAATTTAGGGACGATAAAAAATATTGAACCATTTCCATTTAATGGTACTAGTTATTCCTGTGTTTTCCCATGTTTAAATGAAGATGGATCTGAACTTTATTTTGCTAGTAATCGCCCAGATGGGTTTGGTGGTTATGATATATATGTATCCAAAAAAAGTGGTAGGAACTGGTCGGCTCCACAAAATTTAGGAAGCAAAGTGAATACTGCTGGAAATGAAATCAGTCCATTTATTTTGAGTCAAAAATTATATTTTTCTTCAGATTTTCATTTAGGATTTGGTGGACAAGATATTTTTTATGCTGAAAAGACAGCTGACGGTTATAAAAATATAACTCATCTTGGTACAGGGGTAAATTCTCCTTATGACGATTTTAATTATTGTTATAATGCCAAACTTGATATTGGTTATTTTGTTTCAAATAGAAATTTCAAGAATGGTGAAGATATTTATAGTGTCAAAAGCCAAACTAAAGAATTGAAAATCATTGTGTTAGAAACTGAAAGTAGAAAGCCAATTGATGAAGTAGAGTTGGAATTTATTAGCCCAAAGTTAGCAAAAGCAAAATCAGATAATTTTGGTCAATATAGTATTCAAGTTCCAAATAATACGATTATTCAACTAAAAGCTAATAAAAATGGTTACCAATCTTCGACCAAAAATATCTCTTTAGAAAGTATATCAAATGGTACTTTAGAAATTGAGTTAAAAAAGAATAGTACTTTCAATTATGGCTTGGTTGTAAATGCTGCAAAAACTCCAATTGCTGGGGTAATTGTTACCGCAATAGGTGAAAAAAATGGTGAAAAATTTCAAACTGAGACCGATAATGAAGGAATGTATTCATTTACACTTAAAGAAGATGAGGTCTATAAAATTAAATTCTCTAAATCTGGATTTGTAGAGTTTGCAAAAACAGTTAAAAATATAAAACCATCAGATTTGTTGGGAACAGATCAATTAACATCAGTTAATAATCAAACTGATAATAAAAATGCACAGTCAACTATTGCAAAGAACGATGCTGTCGAAATTGGGAATTGGGCAATACAGTTAAAGTCAGTTCCACAAATGCCTAATTTAATTTCATTTGATAAAATAAAGTCTTTTGGCAATATATATACATTACAAGATCAAAAAGTTGTGAAAGTAAGGGTAGGGGATTATCAAGATAAAACGATTGCAGAAAAAGTATTATCTAAAGTGAAAGGACTTGGATACCCAACTGCTTTCATAGTGGAGGGTCAGTCTAAATCAAAATCAAAAGTCAATAAAGTTGATCAAGTTAAAACTGAACCTAATAACAAAAGTGAGAAAGAAAATTCAGTAGTCTCTACTGAAGATAAGCCTAAAAATGATGTTTTTATTCGACTTGTAGCAGTAAAAGACCTTAAAAATATTGACGAAAATAAATTGAGTAAAATTGGAAAAGTTATAAAAGAATTTAATGGAAAAGTTTATGCAGTATATGTTGGTAGCTTTGAAAGTACAAAAGAGGCGATTCAAATGTTGCCAGAATGCAAGAAATTAGGTTATAAAGATGCCTATTTAGTCAAAAAAGTTAATGGGAAATACGAAAAGATTTGAATCTCAATTTAACAAGAAGATATAGTGGTACTAATCCATTTGGAATCCTTATAATACATTCATGCCAATATTCATCCAAACTATGGATTCCAAGCTCTAAGTGATAATGCCCAATTAATCTGGAAATAGCAGTAGTTATGCCCCAAATAATACAGTAAATCAAGCCTATAACTACAATTTTTTTATTTTTTGAAAATAAAAACAAACTAAACAGTATATCAAAAATTCCAATAATTTTCAGTAAAACAATACTGTCTTTTTCGACAAATCCAGTTGAATTCATAGTTAATTGAACGAATTCACCAGGAATATTATAAATATTCATTGCATAAAGTCCATGTCCGATAAATGTGAGAGCTATCAATAATTTAATAAATTTAAAAGATGTTTGCTGCTCTTTTTCCATTAAATATATCCAACCTGTAAAACAAAATATACTTTGTTCTAATAGATAAGGAAGATGAAAAAAGTTATCCATCCAATTGAGTATGGAAAAGAATAAAAATAGAAATGTGATAATTAAAACTAAATTTCTACTTAATTCTTTTTTAACAATGAGTATTAAAGCACAAATTGATAGGTATGTAGCTATTACTTTTCCAGTCCAAACCAGTATTCTATCAAATAATAATGAATTTGCAATAGATTCCCATTGAATGCCGAAGTGTGATAAAATAGGTTGCATCACTGCTTCATTCCATAATAGGATTCGTAAAGGGGTGTCGAATAAAAAAAATCTAAAAGCACTTCCTATTAATGTAAGTAAAAATGCTAATTTGATAATGGATTTAGCATTCATAACAAATGCAATCTAATTTAAAATAACCCTATTTTAAAATTTCACGAGATATTACAAGTTTTTGAATCTCAGAAGTACCTTCTCCTATCGTACATAATTTTGAATCTCTATAATATTTTTCTACAGGGAAATCCTTTGTGTAGCCATAGCCACCAAAGATTTGAACGGCATCTGTAGAGACTTGAACGGAGATTTCAGAAGCATAATATTTTGCCATTGCAGATTGAGTTGTTACTTTTTGATGATTGTTTTTCAACTCAGCTGCTTGACGGACAAGGAGTTCTGCTGCCTCAATTTTTGTCGCCATATCTGCCAATTTGAAACTTATCGCTTGAAAATTTGATATAGGTTGACCAAATTGTTGTCTTTCTTTTGAATATTTTATCGAAGCTTCATAAGCTCCTTTTGCGATTCCAACGGATAAGGCTGCTATAGATATTCTTCCACCATCTAATATTTTTAAAGATTGCACAAATCCATCCCCAACTTCACCTAAAATTTGTGATTGATGTACTCTACAATTATCAAAAATCATTTCTGCAGTTTCGGAGGCTCTCATGCCTAGTTTATTTTCCTTTTTTCCAGCATTAAACCCTGGAGTACCTCTTTCTACAATAAAAGCAGTCATTCCTCTGCTATCCAATAATTCGCCAGTTCTGGCTATTACTACTGCAACATTTCCACTTTTGCCATGAGTAATCCATGATTTAGCTCCATTCAGGACATAATATTCTCCATCTTTTTGTGCAACACATTGCATTCTTCCAGCATCACTTCCAGTATTCGGTTCTGTTAATCCCCATGCTCCTATCCATTCTCCAGTAGCTAATTTTGGTAGATATTTTTTCTTTTGTTCTTCATTACCAAACATTAATATATGTCCTGTACAAAGTGAATTATGTGCTGCGACAGAAAGTCCAATTGATCCACAGACCTTTGCAATCTCTTCTATTACAGTAACATATTCGTGATAACCAAGTCCTGAGCCATGATATTCATGTGGAACGAGTACTCCTAGAAAACCATGTTTTCCCAATTCATGCATTAAATCAATTGGAAAATGTTGAGATTCATCCCATTCCATGACATAAGGACGAATATATTGTTCAGCAAAATCTTTTGCACTTTGCTTAATTAACTCCAAACTTTCATGATTAGTACTCAATCCCATAATTTACATAAATTTTAGACAAAGAAACGAATTTAATTTCAATTTCTTGTAAAAATTCGATGAATTAACAAATATTATATGGATGAATTAGTTAATTTGTTATAAATAATCACTAATTCTTTAGCAGCTTTAACATCGTGTACTCTCAAGATTTTACTACCTTTAATTAAAGCATACATATTGAGAGCAGATGTCCCATTAAGAGCTTCAGAAGCAGTGCCATTGAAGAGTTTATAAACCATAGATTTTCTTGAAACACCAGTTAATAAAGGGAAACCCATCTTTAAAAACAAATCACTGTTGCTCATTAATGTATAATTATGATCCAAAGTTTTACCAAAGCCATAACCAACATCAATGATAATATCATGAATACCCTTCTCTTTTAACTTGCCAATTTTTTGTATAAAATAATCCCAAACTTCTTCAATTAAATTACTATAACAAGGGTTTATTTGCATTGTTGAAGGTGTTCCTTGGTGGTGCATTAATATATATGGACATTTATATTCTGCTGCAACATCCCAAATACTTGGGTCAAAATCACCACCAGAAATATCATTGATTATATCTGCTCCTGAATCAAGAGCAAATTTTGCGGTATTTCCATAAAAAGTATCTATTGAAATTATTATATTTGGAAATTCACTTTTTAAAATTGTGATTAAATTTGATAATTTTATAATTTCTTCTTTATCTGATAGTTGTGTGGCTCTTGGTCTTGTAGATTGAGCACCAATATCAATAATATCAACACCTTCTTCCACCATTTGTTGCACATGACTAATTGCTTTTGATGCTGAATTAAATTTTCCTCCATCATAAAATGAGTCATCTGTGATATTGAGGATACCCATTATTTTTGGTGAAGATAGATCAATTAATTTTCCGTTACAATTAATGGATTGCACAACTATTAAATTTGTGCAAAGTTAGAAAATAATTAATCGATATTGGTAAATCTCTATTTGGATTTTCTCTTTTCTAAATATTGCATTTTACTTACACTTCCGATTCCAAGCTGTATGATGTCGTTATTATGCAAAGGTGTTTTCGCATGAATTGGTATTAATATTCCATTCACTAAAGTATCAAACTTGGGTTCTATGAATACTCTATCATTTTCAAGGGTCAGTTTTGCATGCATTGGTTTTGCATTTTCATCTTCCCATTTTATGAAAATATAGCATTTTGGTTCTGTTCCAATCCAAACTTCCAAGCCTCTCCTAAGCCATTTGCTAATAGGCTTCACCACACCCCAATATTGCTGTGGTGATAAGTATTTCATCTCAAAATCCTCTAATGAACTAATAACAGATACAATTATACCGCCCAAAAGTGCTCCTAATACTATAAAACTTATTAACTTGGACCACCCATCAGGTAATATATATAGCAAAAAATGGTATATCAGGTAACCAACAAAACAAGCTAATACACTTGCAAGAATGCCCCTTAAAATCATTATGCTTGAAAATAATGATAAAATTATACCTAATAAAACTCCAAAAACTAGCCATACTACAATGCCAGACAAAAGTACTTCGCCATTAAACACTAAATATTGTACTAAAGCTCCAGAAAAAAACAATATACATGAAATTACAAAACCTATTAATATTCGAATTATCACATTTAAAATAGAGAATTTCCTACTTTCGCCCTTTTCTTCTACATAACTTAATGCTGCAATAATACCTGTGGAAATTGAGATACCTACTACAATTTCATCAGATACTGCCCTGATATTCAATAATAATTGATCGCTTCCTTTCCAACTTTGTATTTTATTAATAAAGGATTCGTTATTGAAAATTTTCTTTATAAAATCAAAATGAAATCTAACTTTAAAAATATTTTTAAGAGCAAAGAGTATCCACCCAAAAAGTCCACCCAATGCACCATAATATATCCAATTGAATGTCTTAAAAATTCCCTTTTGCGAAAAAAAATCTCCTGCTGTCTCACTTGCACCAGCCCCATCACATGGATTATTATACTCCATACATCCAGGGTAATTCGGGCAATGCCCAATTGCATCCCAAGTAGATAAAGATACCATTTGTTTGCATTTCACTACCACCATATCGCCTTCTTCAAAGGGATCTTGAGTAAGCGGATCTTTGCGAATAATATTTGTTTCAGGAACATATTTTTGGACAAAAAGCTTTTTGAACATTTTTCTTTTGTACAATGGAATAATATATCTAAGCCCAAAGTAGATCAAACCTACAATAAAAGAGCCAATCACAAATTGTAGTAACCAATCTATGAGTGTCAATTTTCTAATCCCATATTCAAATGGAGCATCAATTGTCCCTTTTTTATAATCTTTTTTTGAAGATATCCCTCCATTTCTCCATTCAATTCTCAAGTTTCTTCTTTCACCTCTATATTTTCCTTCTTCTGGTAGAATATAAAAAATAGCATTTGTTGTGAAATAAGAAAATATATTGATAAAAATTTCTTTAAGCTCATCTGGATTGTAAGTTGGTATATAATAATCATCAATATTATTAGTTTTAAGTGGAATTGAAGCTAAAAATGACGAGTCAACACCATTGCCAAGTCCAATTGGGAATATCAGAAATTGATCATTTAAAGATCTGCATAAATTAAAAACTTGATCTGGTGTCAATCTTGGATTTGAAACATAATATGGATTTTTCTTAGTGTCATCTACTCCATCAGATAATAAAATAAAAACTTTCGTACCTGGCAATCGATTGATTTCGTTGATTTTATTGCTCAGTGCTCTATACAAATCTGTATCATCACCAGTTTTTGGAATTTCTATAATTGATGAATGACTTTTAATATTAGATTTGTTAACTTCTATTAAGGGTGAAATTTCATTAGCAAAGGTAGAAATATAGACTTTGGATGCTGGGGAAAACTCAATTTCTTCAATACTTTCCACCACTGCATTTCTTGCTTTTGTTATCCGATCATCCGTTCGCATAGAGCCACTTACATCGACCATAAAAAGTACGGTGAACGTATCTTTGCGAAACATTCTATTGTCAACGGGTCTGATTCTATCAATAGTAAGTTTTTCTCTTTCGCCGTTAACTTCTTCTGTAACTATAAAATTTCTATTTATTAATTCAGGTCTTCGTTTATTTTCGTCCAGAATTAATGACTTTGCCTCTATTCTTTTCGATAAATCATTGAGTTGGACTTGATTAATCGTAAAAGTGCCTTTTTTGTTTTGAGCAAATGAAAACAAAGGCAACAAAAAATATGAAATTAATAAAAAGTAGTATTGAAAAGTCTTCACTGTGTAAATGTTTAATTTTCAATTATTTCTATCCATTGTAACCATTTCACACCCTCCTTTTTCAAATGATAATTATTGGGGAAGCCATCACTTTTATAAGTAAAGAATGCAGCATCTAACCCAGAAGTCATACTATCTATTTCCATTGCAATTTGGTAAAATGAAGGAAAATGTTTTTGAACTGCTAGGTCGGCATTAGATAAAAACAAACCATGACCTGGGTGAGTATGAAACCATCCTAATACTGCCATATCTGGATACTTATCTTGTGCATCACCAAGTTCTTGAACTAAAGTAGCTGTACCAATTTCGATTCTGAAAACATCATTATACTCTGGTACAAATGGTATGAAATTTTCAAAAGCAACCTCGTAATTTTTTTCATGAATAATTGTGTAATAGCCCATTATGAATCCACCAACTTCTGGAACTATACCGACTTTTTCTTCTTTAACTTGTTCGTTTTTCTGACTTTTTAAGAAATTTGTCAAGCTTTCAATAAATCCATCAGATAGATGAATGGTTTGCACACAACTATTACTCCACCATCGATCTAATTCGACTAAAACATAATTATTGATCAATTCTGAAAAAGGGGCTTTTCCCAAAAGTCCATCTAAGCCTGTTTCCTTTCTTCTAATTTTGATATTTTTATTGTTTGTATTTATAGGAACAATTTTTTGATTTTTAGTAGAAATGTCAATTTTTCCAAGTTTGTTTCCAGTTATATTTTCATCAATAACTATGGTTTTCATAGCATTGAATTTATCTCTCAATGGTTGAGATTTTGATTTATACGTATTCTTTCTATGCCTTATGTAAAAATATAAAGCAATGATAAGCAATGCAATAGATAAAATAATTAGCCATTTTTGCTTATTATCATTTTTAATATTAATATTACAAGGAATTGTAAATTTCTGATCATTATCAGAATCCCAATCTGAAATAATTATTTGATTTATATTCCCTTCAATTCCTTTTGAAATTAAGAATTCGTTTTTTATAATCCATTTAGGATCAACATTTTGTATAGTAGTCCCTTCGTCATTTGATTCCATAGAATCTCTAAAAACTACGGTATAAGGTGGTATTCCACCACTTATTTCTAAATAATTATAATTATCTTTTGTTGATAATTTTGCTTGAATGCTGTTATCTACAAATACTAATATGGGTTGCGAAAACTGATCACACAATAATTTCAACCCCGCAGACAATGCTTTGTCAACTTGAAGTATTAATCTATTTTGTGATAACAATTCAGTTTGAACTTTTATATGATTCGTATCATATTCAGTATTGAAAAGTTTCCAGTTTGTTCCAAATTGTAATTTATAATTATACTGTCTGCAAGTGTTTCCATTGAATCCTTGTGCATAGTACTCCGTATTTTCCAACGATATATTTGGAATATTTATCGAATCAGTTTGTGCAAAAGCCCAAATATATGTTGCACTTAAATATAAAATAATTATTATTCTTTTCATTCGTATTTGGTTGTATAACAAGGTTATAACTATATTTAATCTTCTATTTTATTGATGTTCATCGTCTTTTTCTCAATTTTCTTAAATCCTGTTATCACTATTTTTTTTGGAGTATTATTTAATAGCTTTGGTTCTGGTTTTGTAACTTTAGCGAAAATTAAATTTTCATCTTGCTCGACTTTATCATTTGGCTTAATTGGCTCTGCATCACCAACTAGCGGCGTTTCATCTACTACGATACCTTCTTTTTTATTCACAATTCTATTTGGTTCTGCAACTTCTAACATCCATTTTGCTACATTAATGTCCTCTGGAAATGGGGGAGTATATTCTGCATGATATTGTTTAAACTGAAGCATCTCGCCAATTCTAATTAATAACAAAAAGAGATCATAACCTAGTCCAAATCCTTTAGTATTACCACAAATCCTACCTTTATATTTTCCATCCCATTTAATATTTGGATGCCAAACATCAGTCACCATATATAGTTCTGGTGGCTCAATAGGGTATTTAGGTGGAAATGTAATCCTTACTTTGTGTTCATAACCATAGATAGGCATTTGATTGTCTTTAATCCCGATAATGCTTTTCACTTTATAATGTACTAAATATTCACAGGGAATATTCAATGCACTTCTGGAATCAATAATTTCTAATTTAATGATATTGCTTTCAAATGAAGCTAGAGATAAATGATCTTTTGCCAGCCTTTTGTAAAATGGATTTTTCTTGAAAATATCATTTTGAAAATCATATTTTGGCGTTTCGATATTCATAATTGACAGAATTATAATCGATTATTGAATTCCTGGAACCAACCTTGGTGCTAAATACAAAGTATCACCATTATCAATCTCCAAGTCGAATAATGTTTTATTATCTCCAATAGGAATATTTTTTCGCTTAAAAATTAGGTCATAAACATAGGGTTGACCTTCAGGATCTGTTCTTGGTGCAACTTCAGCAGTTAACAATTCTTCCTTTATCTCTCTTCCTGTCGAATATATTGGCAACTCCACTTCTAGCTCGTCGCCACTTGGCATTATTCTTACTGTAATGTTGATTACTTCAGAGTTTGTTGACATATTATTATTTTTTTATAGTTCTTAATTAAAATTCAAATAACCATTATCACCACCTAATTCTACAAAATATATATCCTTTTCAGTTTCGACTGTTAATATTTGCAATGGTGGTATTCCTACATCCTTCAATTTCAATGACTTATTTGGGAAAGTGTCGTTGATTTCGGCGCAGTATTTTGTAAAACCAACAGCTTCACCAGGTTCGATTTGGTATTTCAAGTGCATTGATTCCGTAAAATGAGGTTCTGCAATAATTATATCATAGCTTATGTTCGAATTTAAAGTTGTAATTTCTAAGATTATTTTATAATTTAATGAAATAGAAATTTTTTCTGATTTGAGTTCATTTCTTAGCCAATCTATAGTTTCTTGAATTGTGGAATTATGTGAAAGGTCATTAGAAATAATTAAATCTTTATCATCAATAGTATAGTGACTATCACAATCCTCTTTTAATGGCTCCAATTCGAAATAAAACATCCAGTTATTCATCCCATCATACTTAAATTGCTGCCCAATGAGGGTGTGTTTTTCATTATGATGAATAATTTTGAGTGCTTCTTGTACTTGCATTGCTGCAATAATGCTTGCTGAAATAGGGGTTGTCGGTACTCTTCCTTGTGTAGAATTCCTTTTTGCAATATCTGCACATCCTAATTTGAAACGAATGTTCGACCAATCACTTTCAGTCAATCTGCATTCATAACAAGTTTTTTGTGGATGATATATCGTCAGTTGACCACTCAAATTTTCAATTGCACCATCAATCCACGTTTTGTTTACTTTGAATGCATATTTGTTAATATATAGTCTTGCTATTCTGTTATCTAAGCAACCGATAATAACATCCATTTTTCTAAATAACCCCAAGCCAACATCGATCATTATATCGCCATTGATATATTGTACATTGATATTTGGATTGATTTCAAACACTCTTTCCGCAGCAATTTGACTTTTTAACTTGCCTTTTTGTACATCGCTCTCTCTATAAAGCACAGATCTACATAGATTTGAATATTCGATAGTGTCGAAATCTACTATTAAAATATTACCAATATTCAATAATGCAAGATTTTTCAACACTTCATTTCCTAAAGCACCAGCACCTACCACCATTACCTTTGCATCTTTCACATCCTCCGACTTCCACCACGACATTAATCTGAAGGTGTCATCCCAATGTTGCTCCAAAGGAGATTCAAATTGCATTTTTAATGACTTTCGGTTCATATCATTAAATATTTGTTGCAAAATAATGATAATAGACTATAATCTAGGAATAAACATATTGCAAAGCAATAGACGAGTATTGATTGTAACTTCATTTGGTATAATTATTAATAAACGGGTCAAAAATTTCGTCAAAGATAAATTATTTTTTATAATATTTTGAAAAAATAAGAAAAAAAAATAGATTTGATGCTTAGAATTTTTGAACCAAATGAATGAAGAGCAACCCAACCAAAAGAAAATTATAATAAAGAAGCCTGTTGTAGGTAATGCAAAACTAAATGAAAATATTGATTTGCCTATCAAAAAGAAGCAATCAAAGAAAAATTTTTGGAAAAATTTTAAATTGATTCTATCAAAAAGAGCAAATTTTCTTTTTCTTTTTTTGATTTTACTTGTCCTAATAGGTCTATTTTATTTTATCAATTCATCAAATGGGAAAAGCAAAGAAAATCAGCTAGATACAAATGAAAAATTAGAAAATTATGATTCTGTAATTGAAGTGCTTAGTGAAGATTATGATTTACAAAAATATCTAATAAAACTCGATATAGCTCAATCTGACATTCATATTCTACATGAAAATGCAATAAAATTCAATCTATCTAACCTCAATATTGGGGACAAAATAACTATATTTTACAAAAATAAAACAAATCATATTATCGATCATATTATTATTGAGCCCAAAAGTCAAGTTGACAAGTCTTTTAAGCTGAATATGAACAATTTATCAGTAATAGCTATAAAGAAAAATGTAGAAGTAAGGCAGCGATATGGCTTTGTATTAATGGATTCGAGTTTATTATTATCTGTGCTGAATAATAACTTGCCAATTTCTATCATAGAGAAAATGGAATCAATATTGGGCTATTCCATTGATTTTTTTCATCTGAATAAAGGAGACATTTTTAAAATCATTTTTAATGAAAAATTTAATAAAAACCAAAGTCTAGGAGTAGATCAAATTATTGCAATTCAATACATTGGAAAAAATAAAAAGGTAGAGGCATTTTCATATTTTTTAAATGAAAAATTAGTTTATATCGATGAATATGGAATGGATTTGAAAAAGTCATTTTTACTATCTCCGCTTCAATACGGTCGTATCACATCTTCATTCAATTTGAATCGTTTGCATCCTGTAACTGGAGTGATGAAAGCACATTTTGGCACAGACTATGCTGCTCCTGAGGGCACTCCAATATTGTCTGTAGCAGACGGTGTCATTGAAAAATATGAGACCAAAATGGAAACTAATGGTAACTATGCTAAGATTCGTCACGATAATACCTACGAATCACAATATCTTCACATGAGTGCATTCGTTGAGGGATTGAAAGTTGGTACGAGAGTTAAGCAAGGTCAGATCATAGGGTATGTGGGTCAAACTGGTTTAGCTACTGGACCTCATGTTTGTTTTCGATTTTGGAAAAATGGACAACAAATCAATCATTTAGAAGAAAATCTACCAAGTGGCAAGCTCATTTTAAATGCAATTGAAAAAGAAAAATTCGATCCAATAAGAGATTCCTTGAATACATTATTGATTAATATAGATGGTGTAAATTAATTTATTTTTTTTAATGTTATATAAAAGAATGTAATTTAGTCAATGATTTATGGTTCCGATTAATTCGGAAACAGATATATGATAAATTTTTGAAAGTAAGAAATATTATTATGGATATATTGATTATAGTTTCAATATCGTTTTCTATTATTTCATACATTGTTGTAATGAATATTAAATTATATTATTTCAAAAAAATAGAGAATTTAAATCCAAAAGAAGAAAAGCCGTTTATAACAGAAATAATAAACAAAATTGATAGAAACATGACTATAAAATACCCAATTTTTCTTAAGGTTGAGATTGATGATGAAGATGACAGAGTTAAATTTAAAAAGATATATAATGCATTTTGTTTAATTCAATTTATATTAATTTTATCATTGGTGATGTTAACTATAATATTTTTTTCTACTGCACCAACTCACTAAGGTCAATAGTAATAAAAATAGAAAGCGAAAACTTGACTTTATAATGTTTTAGATTTATTAGAATTATCCTCAATTATAGAAGTTTGTATATTTGCAGAGTAACATTTTAGGAATTTATGATTCCAAATGTATTGGCAAATCATCTTTAGCACGATAAGACTTAAGAATAAAATAAATATATATGACTTAATATCAAACAAATTAGTTAATGAATGGCAATAAAATTGAAAACGTTAGTTGGTAATAAATTGCAAATTTGAAAAATAAGGTTAAAATTATTTTCACTGGAATTTGGACATTGGGATGCTATTAAAGATTTTAAGATGAAAGAGGGGATAACCCCAGTCGCTATAGGAGATATTAAAGGATCAATAGAATATATTCAACAATTACCTTTTCTTTTAAAATAATAAAATGAATCAAAATAATTATATTGAGGAATATAACACATCAAAATATAAAAAATATTTTATAGCTACTTTTTCTTCTAGTTTATTTTTTTATATTTTGTATCTTGTCTATATATCAACTTCTTCATTTGATATATTCAAATTTTTATTTCTAGCAATTCCTATTTTAGGATTATATACATATTTAACTTTTGATAGCAGCAAGTTTTTTATTTATGAAAATGGGGCAATAAAACTACAAATAGGTTTATTCAAAAAAATATTAGAAATAGAAAAGGATGAAATTCAGCACATTAAAATATATAATAATCATGGAAGATATAGCCATCCTTCCATAGTAATAAAATATGATAAAAATTTAGAAGTTATTTTTCGGTGTGGGTTTAGTCATGATACAATGATTGCATTAAAAGATAGTTTGAAAAAATATTATGCAGATCGTATGACCTATTATGTTGATGGATTTGAACAATACTTTTAGTCAATACCCTTGTAACCCTCCCCAAAAAAATATCCAAAAGCTATGATAAAAAAACAATTAAATTATCGAAAAAAATGGGAAAGACAAGGAGTATATTAAAGCAAATAAGGTTGAAATTTTATATAGAAATTTGGGTTTAATATTTTTAAATCAATGATAATTATCAAGGTGCTTAAAAATATAATTTTGATTTTTAAAAAAAACATTAAATTTGTATGGCTTCATATTAATAATTAATCCTGAAATTATGATTTTACAAATTTCAAATTCAAAAAGTGCAATTTTTACAAAACGGTCTTCAATTAAGATTTTTCTTTTATTTCTAGTAACGTTTTTTATAAATAATATCAATTCTGTTAAAGCCCAGTGTTGGGATGTAAGCTATATAGAAGGAAATTATTATGAATTTCCTTCATCATTATTACAATCAATATATAATGTAGTTTCAATAGTAGATGATAGCTTAGCTTATGTAAGTTCTTTTGCAAAAGGAGAAGAACGCTACACATCCTTATCTAAGACAATGGATGGGGGCAAATCTTGGAAGAAAATAACTACACCATTTGATAATGAATCTAATACAATCTTACATTTTCAATTTTTTGGTAAAGATACTGCGTGGCTAGTGTTAAAGAATTATCTATCAGATTTGTTGGTATATACAACAACGAATGGAGCAAAGACATGGAATCTAGTTTTGAGTTGTACGCAGTTTAATATGGAATTATCTAATGTTAGAGCTTTTTTCGCTGAAAATTCTAAAACTATATGGATATTAACTAGCGGAGGAAATAATAAAAAAGGACTTTTTTATACAAATGACTTTGGGAAGAATTGGAATTATATCCCACAGACATATTTAAAAGATTCATATGGCATTCATGTTAAATCGAATGGTGAAGGTTGGCAGTCAATTATTGATAATAACGCATTATTAAAGCGATCGCAAAATACTTTTGACTTTCAATTTGAAGATAATAACTTATCAGGTGGTGCAAGAATGTCTTTTAAAAAGGATGTTGGAGCTTTAATGGTAGATGTAGATAGGACAGTAGCCATTACCCAAGACTATGGAAAAAATTGGATAAAAACATTAAGTTACAAAGGAGTACCATGGTTTGATAGTCCACATTTTTGGTGTATAGAAGTAGTAGATAGTTCAGAAGTTATTATTGGAGGATGGATAACGCTACAAATAGAGCCACCAACAATAGTAGAGCCATTAATAAAGAAAACAAGAGATGGAGGGAAAACATGGAAGGCACAAAAACTAAAGCTGGGAGAGAATATCCATGGTATGATCGTAGATATAAAGAGCTACAGCAGGGATTATGCTATTGCAGTAGGGGATACGAATAGAGTGTATATCTATCGACGACCACCAGCACCAATTTGCGATCTAAAGATATTATCAAATGATACTTTAAAAAATAATGATTTACTAACTTGGTCTCCTGCAAGTGGCTGTATTGGAGGATATTATCTCAGCATTGGCACAGCTCCTAATAAAAAAGATATATTGGATAGTGTGGATATTGAGGATGTGCTACAATATAGTTTGAAGAACATTCAGCCCAAACAAAGTATATATGTCATCCTCAGCCCATATAATGATGGGGGAGTGGCACCACCCTGCATGTACAAAAAAATATATCTTGAGCAATGTACGGTTAAAACTAGATTGGATACGATCATAAAACCAGGAACTGAAATAGATGGAATTATATATCTGCAAGATACAATCATTACAAAAGTGTATAAAAGCACAAAAGGTTGTGATAGTTTGGTGAACCTCTATGTGGATGTGCTTACCTCAAGCCAAGAGCTAGAAACAGCATTTATACAACCACTTCGAGTAAATCCAAACCCAACTTCTTCGAATCTTCAAGTGATTTTTCAATTAAAGAAAGCAACAAAAGGGAGATTAGCGATTTCAGACAAACTAGGTAGAATCATGTGGAAAACAGAACAAAAAGAATGGAACACAGGATTACAAAATGTAGAAATAGATGTATCTAATTACCCATCAGGTGTTTATCAATTGATTTGGAATGACAATAGCGGTCTATCGGTAGTGAATTGGGTGAAAATGAATTGAGATTTTCATTAGAATAATTTGTATATTTGTTAGATTTCTAATTACAAAGCTGATAATATAATAAAAATGACTATGGATTATTCATTGGAAGATCAAAAATTGAAATTTCTTCGATATATTGATTTGGATTCAATGGCAATGAAAATGACAGCGACATAAAAGGCGCTCCGACTATCGGAGGCAATCAACAAGTCCATGGTTCCGACGGCATCGGAAGCGGATAGATGACCCAAGGGTAGGAAGGTTTTTGAGTGTTGACCCGTTGACGAAATCTTATCCAGAATTGACACCATATCAATTTGCAAGTAATAGCCCTGTAAGTGGTATTGATTTAGATGGAAAAGAGTTTTTATTAATGATTACTCCACAATATACATCTGGAAATATGGTAGTTTCTGCACAAGTTTCTGAAGTTGATTTAACTAAAAGTGTAAAAGATATTGAATTTCTGGCACATCATATCGGTGCTGAAAATATGAAAAATATAATCAATAATTATAAACAAGAAGATAGAAACAAATTGAATTTTATAATGGCATATAACCATGAATCAGCTATGTTTGAATATACTGGAAATATGCTTGCCGCAGAAGTAGTTGGTGAGAAAATTGACAAATATGCTTATGGAAAATTTGGACCCTTTACTTTTCATAGCGATGGTTGGTATGAAAATGATGAAGATGGGTTGAAACATGGTTTGCAAAGAATTAATGATGTTGCAAATGTTATGACTTCTGCTGCTACTTTAGGTGAAGGAACATATTTGATAAACAGTGGAAAACTTGCTACTGAAGGTTTAATTTACAAAGGAGCAACTTATACTTCAATGGGACTTTCAGCAAATTATTTAGCTGAACAAGCCACTGGAACTAATCTTTTGAATAACACCCTTACTAAATTAATCGGGGAAGAGAATGCTAAAAATGTTGAGATTGGATTAAATTTATATTCAGGGTTTTTTGGAAGTATAGGTGCTATTAAAGATTTTAAGAAAAATGGAGGGATATCACCAGGTGCTGTAGGAGATATAAAAGGAACAATTGAGACAACAAGTAAAATATTGTCTAAATTATATTGATAATATATGAATAAACAAAATAATCTAATGGAGGAATATAAGACATCGAAGGGTGATAAAAATTTTGATATTATTTTTTCGGGAAGCTTTATTTTTTTATTTTTCTATTCTTTTTTTATTAAGGGATCATCAATAAGTTTATTTTTTAAATTTACTTATCTATCAATTCCTACTGTATTACTATATACATTATTATCTTATGATAGTAGTAAGTTTTTTATTTATGAAAATGGGGCAATAAAACTACAAGTAGGTTTATTCAAAAAAATAATAGATATAGAAAAGGATGAAATTCAACACATTAAAATATATAATAATCATGGAAGATTTAGTAACCCTAGTATAATAATAAAATATGATAATAATTTAGAATTAATTTTTCGGTGTGGGTTTAGTCATGATACAATGATTGCATTAAAAGATAGTTTGAAAAAATATTATGCGGATCGTATGACCTATTATGTTGATGGATATGAGCAATACCTATAGTTATTACCCCAATTGTCAAAGGTTGTTTCTTCGATGAGTTATAAAAAACAATTAAATTAGCGGAAAAAATGGGAAAGACAAGGAGTATATTAAGGCAAATAAGGTTGAAATTTTATATAGAAATTTGGGTTTAATATTTTTAAATCAATGATAATTATCAAGGTGCTTAAAAATATAATTTTGATTTTTAAAAAAAACATTAAATTTGTATGGCTTCATATTAATAATTAATCCTGAAATTATGATTTTACAAATTTCAAATTCAAAAAGTGCAATTTTTACAAAACGGTCTTCAATTAAGATTTTTCTTTTATTTCTAGTAACGTTTTTTATAAACAATATCAATTCTGTTAATGCCCAGTGCTGGGAAAAGATTAGTTTTGATATTGGAGTAATAAGTCATAATTCTTCACCAAATCTAGAAAACTTGAATTTAATTAATACCGTATCAATTGTAAATGATAGTATTGCATACATAGGTGGCTCAATTAATAGTAATTTATTAGATAAGGTTCATCTTTTTAAAACCATAAATGGTGGAAAAAATTGGGAAAAATTGAATATACCTTTTGGTTCTAATTTAGAGACAATTGCATTTTTGAAATTTACAGATAGAGATACGGGGTGGGTAATTGGTGATCCAAGAATTAAGAAGGAAATAGCTTATAAAACGACTGATGGTGGAGTCACTTGGACATCATTAACAAATATTAATAAATTAATAGAAGGTTATACTTATATTAGATCAGCATTTCTTGAAAATGCAAAGACTTTATGGATTATATGTAGAAAAGAATTTGAAGGCAATTCTTATGGTATATTTTATACAAATGATTTTGGTACAACTTGGAGTTTCTTTCCAATGGAGGGAGGTAATATGCCGAGTATTGGGTTACATGTGAATTCAAAGGGAGAAGGGTGGAGTTCGTCATTTAATGAAGGTGAAATATTAATGAAAAGAACAAAAGGTCAATTTGAATTTAAAAATATACCATTTAAGGGTTATAATTTTGGATATGAAATTTCATTTAAAGGAGATGTGGGTTGTTTTGCAATGGGTGATTACTATACCTCTGTTGCAATAACCAAAGATTATGGAAAAACATGGTTTAAAACACTAAATTACGATACAAGTACTAAAGTTATTGTACCTGTTACATGGACTGTTCATGTTTTAGATAGTTTAGAAATATTAGCAGGAGGTTTTATAATAAATCCATATTATTCAAGACCAATAATGAGCAAAACAAGAGATGGAGGAAAGACATGGAGAGATATTAAACTCAATCAAGAAAGAGGGCTTCCATTAGTTGGTATTGATAGTTATGGTAGGGATTTTGCTATTGCAGTAGGGGATACAAATAGGGTGTATATCTATCGTCGTCCACCAGCACCGATTTGCGATTTAAAGATTTTATCGAATGACACTTTAAAAGCAAACGAGTTGCTAACTTGGTCTCCAGCAAGTGGCTGTATTGGAGGATATTATCTCAGCATAGGCACAGCTCCCAATAAAAAAGATATATTGGATAGTGTGGATATTGAGGATGTGCTACAATATAGCTTGAAGAACATCCAGCCCAAACAAAGTATCTATGTCAGCCTCAGCCCATATAATGATGGGGGAGTGGCACCACCCTGCATTTTAAAAAAAATATATCTTGAGCAATGTACGGTAAAAACCAGATTGGATACGATCATAAAACCAGGAACTGAAATAAATGGAATTATATATCTGCAAGATACAATCATTACAAAAGTGTATAAAAGCACAGAAGGTTGCGATAGTTTGGTGAACCTCTATGTGGATGTGCTTACCTCAAGCCAAGAGCTAGAAACAGCATTTATACAACCACTTCGAGTAAATCCAAACCCAACTTCTTCGAATCTTCAAGTGAGTTTTCAATTAAAGAAAGCAACAAAAGGCAGCTTAGCGATTTCAGACAAACTAGGAAGAATCATGTGGAAAACGGATCAAAAAGAATGGAACACAGGAATACAAAATCTAGAATTAGATGTATCAAATTACCCATCATGTGTTTATCAATTGATATGGAATGACAAGAGTGGTAATTCAGTGGTGAAATGGGTGAAAATGAATTGAGATTTTCATTAGAATAGTTTGTATATTTGTTAGATTTCTAATTACAAAGCTGATAATATAATAAAAATGACTATGGATTATTCATTGGAAGATCAAAAATTGAAATTTCACCCACTGAATATATTTGTTAGTATTTTGTTAGTTGGCTTAAGTATGCTCTTCATAGCATTAACAGTAGCCTACGTTTATTCGAGGTTTCAAAATGGATTGCCAGCCATCCAACTTCCATTTATTTTTATTTTCAATACAGGAGTTCTGATTTTTTGTAGTATTTTATTAAATAAAGCAAAAATTGCATTTACTAAAGATGATACAAAGTCATTTAAAACTAATCTTTTAAGTGCATTGTTGGTTTCTATTATATTTTTGTGCCTACAAACTGTTGGTTGGAAGCAATTATACGATAATAATATTTTTATTAATCACAGTATAACAGCATCTTATGTATATGTTATGTCCATATTGCATTTTATACATGTAATTGGTGGGATTCCATTTTTACTCGTATTTACTATTAAATCTTTTAATAAGTTAAAAGAACCCATCAGTGTTTTGATTTTCTTTTCAGACCCGTATCGTCGTCTTCAGTTAAAATTACTTATTAAATATTGGCATTTTCTTGATTTCCTATGGATTTATTTAATTCTATTTTTATATATAAATTATTTATTGTCTTGATAATCATTGAAATATGTATGTTCTAATTGCTCATTTGTAACTTTTTAGACCTTTCTGTTTGATAATGAAATATAAAAAAATAATTTCATCGTCAATTTATCGTCGAATTTTGATTCATTATTCTCCACCAACCCCTTATATTTGCAACTTGTTTTTAAAATAAAAGTACTTTTGTGTCTGCAACAGCTTCTCAAATTGAGATAAACCATCAAGTCGCCCAGCAATTGGGTTTGTTACCTGAAGAATTTGATAAAATTTGTTCCATATTAGGTCGTATTCCCAATTTTGTTGAATTGAACATATTTTCAGTCATGTGGTCTGAGCATTGTTCTTACAAAAATTCTATTTTTTGGTTAAAAACTCTTCCAAGAGAGGGAGAAAGGTTGTTAGTAGGTGCAGGTGAAGAGAATGCGGGGTTAGTGGATATTGGCGACGGATTGGCTTGTGCTTTTAAGATCGAATCTCATAATCATCCGTCAGCAATTGAGCCATTTCAAGGTGCAGCTACTGGAGTTGGAGGTATTCATCGAGATATTTTCACTATGGGAGCAAGACCCATTGCTGCTCTTAATTCATTGAGATTCGGCAATTTAGCATCTGATCAAACTCGTCATTTGGTGAATGGAGTTGTGAAAGGAATTAGTCATTATGGCAATTGTTTTGGTGTGCCAACAGTTGGTGGGGAAGTATATTTCAATGACTGTTATGATCAAAATATTTTGGTCAATGCAATGTCTGTTGGAATCGTTAAAGTTGGAGAAACCGTTTCTGCAATAGCTGATGGTCCTGGAAATCCTGTTTTTATTGTGGGTTCTGCCACAGGTAAAGATGGAATTCATGGAGCTACTTTTGCATCAGCAGATCTGACAGAGGATTCAGCAGATGATTTGCCAGCAGTGCAAGTTGGTGACCCATTTCAAGAAAAACTATTGTTAGAAGCTAGCTTGGAAGCAATCAAAACTGGTGCTATTGTGGGGATGCAAGATATGGGTGCTGCTGGAATTACTTGTTCCACATCTGAAATGACAGCAAAAAGTGGCACAGGGATGAGAATTGACTTGGATAAAGTGCCAACTCGACAAGCAAATATGAAAGCTTGGGAAATTTTGCTTTCTGAAAGTCAAGAAAGAATGTTGATTGTCGGTAAAAAAGGACATGAAGAAAAATTGAAAAAAGTCTTTGAAAAATGGGACTTAGTTTGTGAAGAAATTGGCGTTGTTACAGATACTAAACGAATTGAATTTTATCAACATGCAGAATTGGTTGCTGATGTACCATCAGAACCATTAGTTTTGGGCGGAGGTGCACCTGTTTATAAAAGAGAATTTACTCGTCCAGCATATTTGGATATCTTGAATAATTTTTCAATTGATTCTATAGTCGAACCTGAAAATTATGTCGAAGTAGCATTGTCTGTTTTTTCTTCTCCAAATATTGTTTCAAGACGTTGGATTACAGAACAATATGATTCTATGATTGGCACCAATACCATGGTGACAAACAAATCTTCGGATGCTGCAATCATAAGAATTAAAGGCACAGAAAAAGCCCTTGCAGTTTGTACAGATTGTAATTCGAGTTATGTATATGCCGATCCATACAAAGGTGCTATGATTGCAGTAGCAGAAGCTTGTCGGAATGTGGTATGTAGTGGTGGTACTCCAGTTGCAGTAACCAATAATCTGAATTTTGGAAATCCTTATAATACAGAGGTTTATTGGCAATTCGTTGAGTCAATAAAAGGAATGGGTGAGGCATGTAGAAGATTTAATACACCTGTAACAGGAGGTAATGTTAGTTTTTACAATCAGTCTGTAATTGATGGAAAGACAGAGCCAATTTATCCTACTCCGACAATTGGTATGTTAGGAATATTGGATGATTTGTCTTTACATACTGGAATTGCTTTCCAAGAAGAAGATGATATGATTATTTTGCTTGGTGACTGTATGGATGATATTTGTAGTTCAGAGTATCTAAAGCGTTATCATCAAATTGAAAAATCACCAGCCCCATATTTTGATATTGAAGTAGAACTTCAGTTGCAAAAAATTGTTCATACACTAATTAAGGAAGGTTTCTGTAAATCTGTACATGATATTTCTGAAGGTGGATTGTTCTCTACATTAATAGAGTGTGCAATTATAAACCAAATTGGTTTTAATATAAGTTCGGATGGAAAGTACAGAAAAGATGCATTTTTATTTGGAGAGGCTCAAAGTAGAGCAGTATTAACCGTTTCGAGAGAAAAACTATATATATTAATGAACTATCTTAATTTGATAGATTTTCCTTATGAATTAATTGGTCGGGTTGAAAATAGTCATGTAGTGATAGATGGAGAAGATTTTGGAAGCATTGAATACTGGAAAAATATACATCAAAACACGTTAAGTGATATTATGTCTTAAAATAAAACTTATGAAAAAATTATTATTTGCATTTTTAGGTATATTCATTTTATGGTCTGGTTGCAATTCGTTATCTAAAGGTTTTGAGTTGGAGGGAGACTTTAAAAATGCAGCAAATATGCCTTTGACACTTGAAAAAGTTGAATTTTCTAATAATCTAAATTTAATAGGTAGTTCACAAATTGATGCTAATGGCAAATTCAAATTAAAATTAGAAGAAAAGCCTATGCCAGGTGTTTATTTGGTGAAAGCAGGAAATAAGAGAATGCTTTTATTTTTTGATGGAAGTGAGAAAGACGTAAAAATTAATGGTGATTATAATAAGCTTGATCAATATGATGTCTCAGTCTCTGGCTCAAAAGGTAGCAAAGATTATGCAGAACTTATGAAAAAACTTGCATCCCAATCTGTTGACCAAAATTATTTAAAAAATTATGTTCAGAACGGACAGAATACTTTGATAAATGCAACATTGTCATTTCAGGTTCTATTTAATGACCTAGTAAATAATCAAGCAGCAATTGACAAAATTGCTGATAATTTAGATAAAGATTATCCAGGAAGCACTTATGCCAAAGATTATAGAAATGTGGTATCACAAGTGAAAAGCAAAATGATGGCAGAAGAATCTGCAATGAAAATAAAAGTTGGCAGTGAAGCTCCTGATATTAATTTGCCTGGTCCTGATGGTAAAAAACACAGTCTTTCAGCACTTAAAGGGAAAGTGGTATTATTGGATTTTTGGGCTAGTTGGTGCAGACCTTGTAGAATGGAAAACCCACATGTAGTCAGTGTTTACAATCAATATAAGGATAAAGGTTTCACAGTTTTTAGTGTTTCACTCGATGGAGGAACGGATATAAATAAAGCCAAAAGCGATTGGACAAATGCAATTGCTCAAGACAAATTATCTTGGGAAAATCATGTATCTGATTTGAAAAAGTGGCAATCTGAGCCAGCTGCATTATATGGAGTACAATCTATTCCTCAAACATTTTTATTAGATAAAGATGGAAAAATAGCAGCAATAAATCCTAGAGAAAATTTAGAAGCTGAAGTTGCTAAATTATTAAAATAGGAATTTTAGTTATTGTATTTAACTAAACATATTAACTATAATTATGCTTTACGAATTACTTTCGAGGTTTGTGAAATTTGGGATTGTAGGAGCTGTATGTGCTTTCATAGATTTCGGAATTACAGCATGGGCAAAAGAGAAATTGAATTATAGAAAGCTGATTTCCAATACGATGGGATTTTGTGCAGCAATTATTAGCAATTTTATATTAAATAGATATTTTACTTTTACTGCCACCCATGCCGATATAAAAATACAATTCATGAAATTTATATGTGTAGCATTAGTTGGGTTGGGTTTAAATAATTTGATTGTTTATATACTTTCAGAGTTGAAATCAAAAAACTTTTATTATTCTAAAGTATTAGCTACAGGAGTAGTAATGTTTTGGAATTTCTTTGCAAATTATTGGTTTACATTCAAGTAATTTTATGTCTTTTGTAAAACTTCAAAAAACTCCATAATTTTCTATCCCTTAGGTAATTAAAATCGTTTTCATAGTAATAAGCTTCTTTCTCAAATACAATTTTTTCATAAGCTTCCCACCAATTTCTTTTTATAAATAGCCAATATAACCATTCAGTTAAATACCATAGATAAAAAAATATTATCAATAATTCTAATTGTTGTCGAATATGTATTTTTTCGTGGTTCAATAACACTTTGGATACTTCTTTTGATTTTATCAAAATAAATGGACAAAGTGTTATTCCAGAAATATTTTTCAAGGGAAATCCTTTAACTACAATCATATTATCTCAAGAGAAGAACTTCCCCTTTCTTAGATTTTGTAACTCCATCTGTTAGTTCAAATTCAGCATAATAGGTATAAATTTCTGAAGGTGCTAAATTGCCATTATATCTTCCATCCCATCCACCAAGTGGGTTTTCATTATTATATACTAATTCGCCCCATCTGTTAAATATCTTGAATGTTATCATATTAATAGATTCTCTTAATCCCTTTTTCATCACTAAATCAAACAATCTATTTGAAGGATTATTCGGACTATCAGGATAAAATACATTAGGGAAATCATAGTCAGGAACTTGGACATTAATAAACAAATTATTGACAGTCAAATTACAACCTTGTGCTGTTTTAATATTAAGATTGTAAATTGTAGGATTTTCAAGAGTTTTAATAAATACTGAATCTCCAACGACTGTTGTTGGGTTTCCATTACCTGTCCATGTGAAAACACTATTAGCAATAGGTGGAGATAATTTTACAATGAAATTAACGGTATCTCCTAAAGAAATTGTATCAGTAATTGTTATTAATTTCCCTCTTAATCTTCTAGTAATCAATGGATTGATATTCGGATAGGTAGCAATATTAACTGTATCATAATATCTACAATTTGGACCAAAAGTATATTTGACAAAATACGAAGTTGCTTCAGAAGGTTTTACAACTGGGCTTTTTTCATTTGAAGAAAATCCTGATTTGAAGGATGTCCATTCAAAAGTTCCAGTACTATTTGTTGTAGTAGTCAATTTCACGTCACTATATGGACATACTGTAGTATCATTTATAGATTTTAAAACATCATCAAAAACTCGAATTGAAAAGGAATCTTTCTCAGTACATCTGTTCGTTAAATCCTTGATTGTCAGATAATATGTAGCATTTGTTTTTGCAATCACACTAACTGAATTTTGAGTAGAAGTTAAAAAAGATGGATCTGTAGAAGTCCATAAATAACTAAATGTACCTGCTGGTTGAGTGTTGGTAACAAAAGATTCATTGCTTTTCAAACAAAAATCAAGTTTTGTTGGGAACACATACCCATTTCTAACATTAATTACATCTACTTTCGATGAAGCTGTGGTAATACAATTTGCAGCACCATAAGTGTAAGTTAAGCTAATACTTGTACTATTTGTAGGTTTAAATGTTAATGTATTACTTGTACTAAGATTTGGATTCCAAATAAATGATCCACTTGGACCTGATGGAGTTGCTACAAATGTAGCTGTTCCTCCGAAACAAATTGTAGTATCTTTTGCAATTGTAACTGTTTGTTTTGGTGTTACATTCACTTTAAACGAATCTATTTTCAGACAATTACCAATAGTTATAGTTACATAATAAGTAGTATTTTTCAATGGTTGGACTAGTGGGTCTGCTGAAGTTTGAGTTCCAAAGGCTGGATCATCTGATTTCCAAATATATTTCAAGTTATTATTTGGTTGGTTATTGAGCCTAAATTGTTCACCCTCACAAATATTAGTTTTGGTTGGGAATTGATAATTGATTTTATCAACTTTTATAGTCATTTTGCCTGAAACTGGACATTCTCCATCCTTGGCTTTTAACTGATAAGTTGTTGTGGATGAAGGTGTTGCAACAGGATTAGTACATTTAGTACAACTCAAACCTTCGGACGGACTCCATTCATAGTCCTTAACAGTAGGATGCAATTCAACCCATAAATTAACTTTACCAAACTCACAAATTGTAGTATCTGGCGTTAATTTTAGAAACAAAACTGGATTAGTTCTAATGACTGCAAATGAAGTATCAATACAAGCCCCATTTTGAGTGATTCTTGTATATTTGGTTGGTAATGAATCATTTGCTTCGATATACATCAAATAGGATGAATCAGGAGTAAGCTGGTTTTGCGGAGGTATCCATTTGTGTTTAATCAACTTATAATCTTCAGGTTCGTATAAAGTAGATCGCAAATAAACGATTACACCTCTACAAACTAAAGTATCAGCTGGTGCAATGGCTAAAACAGATTTGTTTGGCAAAGAATCTACAGTAACATATACTGAATCCACTGCGGTACAATTGACATCATTTAAGCTAGCAAAATACCATCTAGATTTTGTTGTAAATACCTTAATAGAATCGCCAGAAGTTGAACTCAAACCAATATTTGGATTCCAAACGACATTTGAAAATGATCCTTTTTTAGTTATAGACAATTTTAAACTATCGCCTTTACAAACTCTCAAAGTATCTTTTCCATTGATATTCAACTGAATAGGCATATCAATTGAGAACTGACCACTATACTTACATCCATTAAGTGATGTGGAATAATTCCAAACTGAAGGTGTTTTCGGAAAGAATATTACATCATTAGTAATAGCTTTATCTATAGTACAATTTCCACTTACTAAAGTCCATTTTATTGTAGCAAATGGATTGTAATTTGGAATTGCTAAGTGATAAAATGCTCCACCAGATTGGCAAAAATTTACTTGTAAAGGAATATTAGGTATATATGGCTCATTTACAATTACTTGTATTGAAACAGTGTCTAATATGCCCAAGCTATCTGCATAAATGAAATAAGTAGTAGTTGCTTGTGGGAAACTTTTTACTGTAGTACAAGTGTCACATGATAATGAACCACCATCAGACCAATTAATTTTTGTTATTGGGCTTTTAGCAACTACTAAAGTTGCTGTATCTCCAATACAGATTTGTTGATTTCCACTAACTATTTTTATTAATGAATTTTGAGCATTCAAAAAATTAATAGAAATAAAACTTATAAAAATGCAAGAAAAAATGTATAATTTATTCATTTTCAATATATTCTATTTAATAACTTTTAATATCTAAACTATTTTATTTTTATTTTTTCCATTTACATCCACGAAAAAAATATCAAAGCATAAATATACAAAAGTAGCTAACAAAACTCCAAAAAAAGCTCCTGTATAAATATCTTTAAGAAAATGTTGTACTAAGTAAACCCTTGAAACACCAACTAATAACGCACAAAAAAACAATAAAGTATTCCAAAACACTTTATTGTTTTTTATAATAAATGCTAAAATTGTAAATATTGCAAATGCAGATAAAGTATGACCAGATGGCATAGAAGTATCACCAGAATTCATATAAACATCAGGTACTAATTTTATTTGATTCATCCAATCGTACTCATCCATATATTCATAAGGTCGAAATTGAACAAATGTTTTTTTAGTAATCCAAACTACTAATGAAACTAACCCACCAATTATTGGAATCAAATAAGTATAATGACTTTTTTGATATAACAATAAAAAAAAAACAATGATAAAAATATAAGCTTCGCCTAATAATGTAAAAAAACGAAAAAAGTAATTAAAAAAATCAATTTTTATAGGGTTGAAAAATAAAAATTCACTTCCAAAAGGAATTTTGTACAACAAAAAGCCACCTATGAAAAGAAAAAGTGAAAACCAAAAGAAATAAACAATATTGCTATTGTATAATTCTTTGAATTTCAATAATATAGACTGATTATTTTGGATCATAAGCCCATTTCAAATATACTGCTCCCCAAGTAAAACCTCCACCAAATGATGCTAATATCAAATTATCACCTTTTTTTAATTGATTTTCATAATCATACAAACATAATGGAATAGTTCCAGCAGTTGTATTTCCATACTTTTGAATGTTTAGCATCACTTTATCATCAGAAATATTCATTCTTCTTGCAGTTGCATCGATGATTCTTTTGTTTGCTTGATGCGGAACCAACCATGCAATATCATCACCAACTAGATTATTTCTTTCCATTATTTCAGCAGAAACGTCTGCCATTCTTGTAACTGCAAATTTGAAAACAGGTGGACCATCTTGAAAAACATAATGCCATTTATTCTTGACTGTCTCTTCTGTCGAAGGATATCTACTGCCACCGCCCTTCATATATAAATATTTATCTCCAGATCCATCTGAGTTTAATATGAAATCTACAATTCCATTATCATCAGTACTAGGCTCTAACATTACAGCTCCAGCACCATCTCCAAATAGAACACAAGTCGTCCGATCTGTATAATCTATTATTGATGACATTTTATCTGCACCTACTACTACTATTTTTTTATATCTTCCGGACTCAATAAAAGCCACTCCAGTCGAAATAGCATAAAGGAAACCACTACATGCTGCGGATACATCAAAGCTACCAATAGTATTAATTCCGAGTTGGCTACAAATTAGATTGGCACAGCTAGGAAACTGATAATCAGGAGTTACAGTGGCACATATCAATAAATCAATCTCCTCAGGTGAGGTATTTGTTTTTGATAACAATTGTTCGACAGCCTTTGCACCCATGAAAGATGTTCCCATATTTTCCCCTTTCAAGATGTGCCTTTGTTTTATTCCGGTTCTTGAAACAATCCACTCATCATTAGTATCCACCATTTTTTCCAAGTCAAAATTGGTCAGAATATCATCTGGTAAATATCCTCCAACACCAGTAACACTTGCTCTAATTTTTGTCATACGAACTGAGCTTTAAAATTTTTGGCAAGTTAGTTATTTTTGAAAATATTGAAGTTATTATCTGTTTATAAAAATATTTTACTGATGAAATAGATTGAAATTCAATTTCAAAATTATCGTTATTGAAATATATTTTTCCCAAATAACCTACCTCCAAGTTCTGGAAATCGGATATAACCAACCAAACCAATTGTAATACCTAAAATTATTACTGGGATAACTGGCATTCCACTTTGAAGATGAGCCAAAATAACACCACCCATATAACCGATAAGCAAAACTGTACCTAATACACCTGTTCTAGGAATTGCAAAAATTATTGTGCAAATAATTTCTGTTAGCCCTATTCCAATTCTGGCATTATCGCCAAGTCCCATTTTTTGAAAGCCATCAATAACTTCTTGAGAACCAATAAGTTTCATCACGCCGCTAAATGTAAATATTAGGCAAATAAGCCCTGTCAAAATCCAACCAAACAACTTTCTATTATTTTTCATATTGCAAAATTTTATTTTTAATATTTCAAATTTTAAGGAATTATTTATATAAAATAAAACTTGATTTTGTTTAAAATTTATAGTAGATGAAACTTAGATATAATCTTTTATCTTATTATATATTGGACAAAAATAAAATTTATTATGTATTTTTTTAATAAAAAACCTACAATTTACAAATCGAAAAAAATCTACTTAATAGAAATTTAGAATAAATATTAAATTTGCGAATATTTAGAAAATTTTGACAGAAAATAAATCGACATTCAATTTTAAAGAATTTCCTAAATGGAAGATAGTAGTAAGGATTAGGCGAAGGTTAGAACAGATTGTTTTACCGGGTTTTATGGGATGTAACATTTACGAAATTTTAGAATTTATTTATACAGAAATAAGACAAAATAAGATTGCAGTTCGTGCAAATGCAATGGCTTTTAGTTTTTTTATTTCCTTATTTCCATCTTTATTGGTACTTTTTACTCTAATTGCTTATTTACCCATTCATAAAAATTATAATACTGTAATTACCACATATATAAATGAATTGTTGCCAGGAAATGCTGGTACTATTTTATTATCTACTATAAAAGATATTACTACCAAGCCAAGAGGTAGTTTGTTATCTTTTGGATTTTTACTAGCAATATACTTTTCTTCTAATGGAATTTTGGCAATGATAAGTGGGTTCAGAAAATCCTACCCTTTAACATTTTTTCAAAGAAGTTGGATCAAAGATAGGCTTGTTGCTATTCAAATGACATTCCTATTAGGTTTTTTATTAATAGCTTCATTTCTATTAATAATTTTTGGCAACATGTTGATAGTCTGGTTATTAAAGTTCTTAAAGGCAAATATAATTTTATCTATTGTATTAGCATTGTTAAGATGGTTAGTAATATTAGCATTGTTCTTTTTAGGAATTGGTTTTATTTATAGATTAGGTATGCCTTTGAAAAAAAGATATAGTGTGGTATCTCCAGGAACTATTTTTGCCACATTTTTTTCAATTATATCTTCCTTAATATTCTCTGATTATATCGAAAATTTCAGTAATTACAATAAAGTTTATGGGTCGATTGGATCAATTATCGTTTTGATGCTTTGGATTCAAATCAATGCCTTTATTTTATTAATTGGTTTTGAGCTTAATGCTGCTATTGTGATCCGCAAAGACTTGAAAACTACTACATTATCCGCTCCTATTGTGGACAAATAATAACAAAATGATAAGAATTAAAGCAGATTATATTTTCCCTGTATCATCCTCACCAATTGAGAATGGAATAATAGTAGTTGATAATTCGACTGGTAAAATAATTGATTTAATCAATAATTCGAAGAATATAAAGAAATATGACCAATATTATTCTGGAGTAATGGTACCAGGGTTTGTTAATGCTCATTGTCATCTCGAACTTAGTCACATGAAAGGGATTGTCCCAACAGGAACGAAACTTATTCCTTTTATTTCTGATATTGTAACTAAGAGAGGAGCGACAAAACAACAAATTCAAAATGCAATTCAAAGGGCTGATAAAGAGATGTTTAGGAATGGAATTGTTGCCGTTGGCGATATTTCAAACACAACAGATTCATTTCTTCAAAAGTCTAAAAGTAAAATTCACTATCACACATTTGTTGAAATGTTTGATTTCTTACAAGATGAAAAAGCATCAGAAAATTTTAATCATTATATAAAAGTATATAATGACTTAAATACGAAAGGAATAGATAAAAAAAGTGTTGTTCCTCATGCTCCGTATAGTGTTTCAAAAAGTTTGTTTGAAAAAATTAATGCTCAAAATAATCCTTTTGAAATTACTGTAAGTATTCACAATCAAGAAACACAACCCGAGATTGATTTATTCAGAAACAAGTCAGGAGATATTATTCCATTTTACAACAATTTTGGAATTTCATTGGATAATTTTCAGGCAAATGTCACTAATTCAATAGATTATGCCTTATTGAATATGGATGCAACGAAAAGAACAATTTTTGTCCATAATACTTTGACTTCTGAAGAAAATATAAAAGCTGCACAAGATAAGTTTAAGCAAACTTACTGGGCAACTTGCCCAAATGCTAATTTGTATATTGAAAACAATTTGCCTCGTTATCAGCATTTTATCAATCAAAATGCCAAAGTCTGTATTGGTACAGATAGTTTGTCGAGCAATTGGGGATTATCCATATTGGAAGAAATGAAGACAATCTCAAAATATCAGTCAAAAATTGATTTCTCGACATTAATTAAATGGGCAACACTGAATGGTGCAGAAGCATTGGGGATGGATGCAACAATTGGTAGCTTTGAGATTGGTAAAATTCCAGGTATCAATATTATTGATATGAAAACAAAAAACATGGAATTAGATTCAAAATCTAAAATACGAAAAATTATATAACTTATAGAATTTCAATTGTTTAGTCAATTCTTAAATCTTCTATTTTCACATTTGGATATTTAGTCGTATCAAATGTGAAGATATTTGGATCGAGCTGAAGATCTTTTTTGAATTGGTTGATTTTCAATAGAATTCTGCTCCCATCTCTATTGAAAGTTCGAAGAGATACGATTGAATTATCTGCCTTATTTACTGCAAGTCTTATTTTTGTAATATCGTTATTTCTGTCTTTAGGTTTAAATTCAATGAAATTCACTTTTTTATTGTTTTCTGTGCCTTCACTTGTAATAGCAAATATATATTTCCCTTCTTGATAAGCATTCATTATTGTTTTTGGTGAAAGAATTTGATCTTTACTTTTAGTTGAAACAGAATTAATTTGAACCTCGTTCTTTTTTTTCAGATAATACCAAGTAGATTTTGCATCTGAAATCAATATTTGATTAGGCATATCCAATCTGTACTTCTCATTCAATTGAGTGAGTTTCCCTTTTTGTGTTTCTTTTTTCTTTTCTCCTTCAATTTCCATTGTGAATTCTAATTCGAAATTCTTATATGCATCATATTGTTTTTTTATTGCATCCAGTATTTTTTTTGCTTTAGGGTCATTTGCTTCGCCAGTTGCTATTTTATTATTCTGAGCTATTATTATTGTTGAAAAATTCAATAATATGATAAGAATGTTGATTTTCATTGAATAAATTTTGTAAAAAACGAAAAATGACAAAATAAAATTACATATTTGTAAACAATATTATATTATTTTTCGATAAAATAAAGTTCATACATTAATTAATATTAGTTTAATGAAGATATCATTTATTATTTGTTTGGTTCAATTCGTTTGGTTCAATTCGTTTGGTTCAACATTGTATGAATTTAATAAGGATTCCTCGAATCTTCCTTTAGTTTTTGTTATGGATGAAGATAATGAACAGCTAATTGATAAGTTATATGAAGATTATGATGTTTCATTATTAGCTATTTGTGGCAATAATTTAGAATTGACAGGTTCGAAAGTAGTAGATTTCATTTCTGAAATCGAAAATTTTGCTTCAAAAATGAATTTCAATATTAATGGTATTAAATTTTATTACAATGTGTATTTTGATAAGAATGGAACTATTAAGCATTTTGCATTCATGCTAAGACCAGAGTCTAAAAATATAAATATTAATTCATTAATTTCATTTTTTAATACTTTTATACCGAATTATAAAATGCAATTACCTCCTAAAAATAAAAACAAATTCAGTATATTAGGGATGTCAGCATATTTCCCATTTTATAAAGGGAAAGTGGGTAATAAATAGTTATTTTTCTACAATAGATTTTATGAAAATCATAATTACAATATTTCTGTCGATTGCTTCTACTTGTTTATATATTACCCAAACTCCTACAAATGAGTTAGTTAAGCAAAGCACAAAGAATATATATTCTATTGCAATTGAGGATTTTGTAAATCAAATCAAAGAATATAACAATTCTACTTTTGATACACTTTTTTTTGGAAAACATTTAGATTTTCCAGATGCTAATCTTCCAAATAAAGTTAATAATACTAAAATAATTTTATTACTGAATGAAGATATAGAGAAATTCAAATCACATTATTCTCATAAAAATCCATATATTAATTTGATTAGTTTTGTTCAAAATCAAAAATTTGAATTTATTTTCAATACATTTTATCCAGGTTTTGACCATCAATTCGATAGTTATTTAACTTATGATATTGATTCTACAGGACAAAATTTTAAATTATCAAAGAAACGTTTGCAAATATATAAGGCAAAAACTTCTACCCAACCAGAACATTTCGAATATTTTGAAAATGGAAAAGAGAGGTATTGAATGATTTACAAAAATTTTAGTTGAGCTTTATTTTAAGACCAATTTTCTTTCCTTCTTCAACCATCAATTGATAGGCTGCTTCAAAATCATTAGGAATATTACCATCCAAAATTGCTTCTCTTATTGCAGTCTTTATAATGCCTACTTCTTTAGATGGCTGCAAATCAAATGTTTGCATTATAATTTCCCCAGATATTGGTGGTTGCCAAAGTCGTATTCTATCGCTTTCAGAAACGGCTTTTACTTTTTGCCTAACTAATTCATAGCCTTCCAAATATTTATTTACTTTTTGCAAATTTTTGGATGTAATGTCAGCTTCGCAAAGCAACATCAAATCATCCAAATCTTCGCCAGCATCAAAAATTAATCTTCGGATTGCAGCATCTGTAACTTGCTCTTTTGTCAAAGAAATTGGACGAAGATGATAAAGTACCAATTTCTGAACATATTTTAGTTTATGATCGAGAGGCAACTTCAATTTCTTAAAAATTCGAGGCAACATTGCAGCTCCAAGTGCTTCATGTCCATGAAAAGTCCAACCAATTTCAGGTTCAAATCTTTTTGTTGGGGGTTTGGCAATATCGTGAAACAGAGCAGCCCATCTTAGCCAAATATTATCAGTTTTTTTAGAAAGATTGTCCACTACCTCCAAAGTATGATAAAAATTATCTTTATGTCCTTTTCCTTTTTTCGTTTCAACTCCTTGTAATGCAGCAAGTTCGGGCAATATTAAATGCAATAAACCTGTGTCAAACAAAAGATTAAAACCAATGGAAGGACGAGGCGATGCTAATATTTTTTCAAGTTCTGTTGTTATTCTTTCTTTTGAAATGATTAAGATTCTAGATTTATTTTTTTTAATTGAGGCTAAAGTGCTTGGTGCTATTTCAAATTGTAATTGAGTAGAGAATCGAATCGCTCTCATCATTCTCAAAGGATCATCTGAAAAAGTCCTATCGGGATCAAGTGGTGTGATGATTAATTTGTCTTCTAAATGCTTTAATCCACCAAAAGAGTCAATTATTTCACCAAAATTATCTTCATTCAAACTAACCGCAAGAGCATTAATTGTAAAATCTCTTCTATTTTGATCATCTTCAAAACTCCCAATTTCAACTTCTGGATTTCTAGAATCTTGTCGATAGGATTCTTTTCTTGCACCCACAAATTCTATCTCAACATCCCAATGATTAAGCATAGCGGTACCAAATCTACTATAAAACACAACTCTAGGAATTGGAATTAATCTTGAAGCCACTGCTTCTGCTAGTTTTATGCCATCACCCACACATACAATATCCATATCTTTAGTCCTTCTTCCTAAAAGACGATCTCTTACAAATCCTCCTACAACATAGGCTGGATATCCAAGTTTTGTGGATTCTTCTTCAATAATTTGAAAGATTTCTCTTTCATCTTTTGTAATTGAAAATATCATAGCTGCACAAAGTTATATTCTGACTCAATTTCATCTAAAATTGAAAATATTCTTTCTGGATTATTTTCAGTTACTAATTTGCTTCTAAATACTTTGATATTTTCAAATCCTCTAAAATAATTTGTATAATGCCTTCTCATTTCCACTATTCCTAATCTTTCTCCTTTCCATTCCATTGAGTTATGTAAATGTTTTTTTGCAACTTCTACTCTTTCTGTTACAGTAGGTGGATCAAGATGATTTCCTGTTGATAAATAATGTTTGATTTCTCTAAAAATCCAAGGATGTCCTATACTTGCTCTCCCAATCATAATTCCATCTACGCCGTATTTTTCCAGGTAAAGCTTAGCTTTCTCTGGCGAATTAATATCTCCATTACCAAATATTGGTATTTTTATTCTTGGGTTATTTTTTACTTTTCCTATCAAAGTCCAATCCGCTTCGCCTTTATACATTTGTTCTCTGGTTCTTCCATGAATGGTAAGTGCTTTAATACCAATATCTTGTAATCTCTCTGCAACTTCTTCTATATTTATCATTGCTTCATTCCAGCCTAATCTAGTTTTAACAGTTACTGGTAGATTTGTTGCATCTACCACACTTTTAGCTAAGCTCACCATTTTGTCCACATCTTTCAAAACTGCTGCTCCAGCACCTTTACAAGTTACTTTTTTTACAGGGCATCCAAAATTAATGTCCACAAAATCGGGTCTAGTTGTTTCAACTATTTGTGCAGCCATTGCTAATGGGGTCTCATCTCCACCAAAAATCTGAATACCAATTGGTCTTTCAATCTCTGAAAACTCAAGTTTGACTTTACTTTTTATTGCATCTCTTATCAGACCTTCTACACTAATAAATTCAGAGTACATTAAGTCAGCACCCAATGATTTGCATATCAATCGGAATGGTGGATCGCTAACATCTTCCATAGGTGCAAGCAAAAGGGGAGTATCTGCAATAGGTACATTACCTATATAAACCATGTCAAAATATTATTTGGCAAAAATAAAGATTATCTATAATTTATTAAAATAAAATTCTAAGCCCACTCATTTTGATTATCAATCGTATTAAAAATATCACAATTAAATTCAGATTTATGAAAAGAAAAGACTTTTTAAAAGGAATTGGTGCATTAGGTGTAGGTTCTCTAATTGCATCTAAAACGGAGTTATTGTCTGCAAAAGAGAAACTTCCTCCAGCATGTGTAATTATTCCAACTGAAACAGCAGGACCATTTCCATTAGATTTAACCGAAAATAATATCTATTTTAGAAAAGATATAAAAGAAACAAAGACTGGTGCACCCTTAAAAGTAACACTTAAAATAATTGGTACTGACAATTGTCAGCCTATGACTAATGTCAGAGTAAATATTTGGCATTGCGATAAAGATGGGCTATATTCAGGCTATAGTGAGAATAATAACCCTGGACAAGCTGGGCTTACATACTGTAGAGGGTATCAATTTACAGATGCAAATGGAGTGGTTGAATTCAATACTATTTTTCCAGGATGGTACAATGGCAGAATTTGTCATATCCATTTTCAAGTCTATGTTTCTAGCATTTATGCAGCAATTTCACAATTGACTTTTCCATTAACTGAAAAAAATAATCTTTATTCTGCAAATGCAAGCTTATATACAAAAGGAGCTGACCCTATGACATTTGCTCAAGATAATATTTTTAGCGATGGCTATAATTATCAATTGGCTACATTAACTAAAAATACAACATCTGGTGGGTATGAATGCTATTTAGAAGTTGCTGTAAAGGGCAGTGGAACAACAGGATATGCAGCATTAGAACCTGAGACTGGTGGCTATTTCAAATTAGGACAATCCTACCCAAATCCATTTAAGATTGCTACTACGATACCATTTTCATTGTTAAAATCTGGAAATGTAAAGATTCAAATATGGGATACGAATGGAAAATTGCATAAAACGATTGATAAAGGAAAATTGGAAATTGGTGATTATCAATTGGCTATTAATTTAAAAGATTTTGATTTGCCAATACAAAACTATGTATATCAATTAATATATAATAATGCAGATGGAGAATTCCGACAAGCTAAAATGATGACTGTAAGTAATTGATTTTCATAAAGTTTTTAATTAGATGACGAGCCATTTCATGAAAATGAAGTGGCTCTTTTATTTAAAATTTATTCTATTGTTTCCAAATTATCTCTTCTGAATGATTCCAAAAAGATAATGCTCTGGATAAAACAAATAGGTAATCTGATAATCTGTTTAGAAATTGTAAAATAATTGGATCAACTTTTTCCGAATGATCTAATGAAACTACATTGCGTTCTGCTCTTCGGCAAACACATCTGGCTATGTGACAAAAACTATTGGATGGGTGCCCACCAGGAAGTATAAAATTCTTGAGTGGCGGAAGAAATTCTGTCAATCGATCTATCTCTTGCTCCATTTTTAATATTAATTGATCATTAATCGGAGGCAATTGATTTTGCATTTCAGGGACACTTGCTAAGTGGCTTCCTATATTAAATAATTGATTTTGAATAGAATATATCAACTCTTGGCTCTTCAAATCCTCCAAATACCCTTTTACTAATCCTAAATATGAATTCAATTCATCAATAGTGCCATAAGATTCTATTCTAATATGATCTTTAGGCAATCGCTTACCTCCAAATAGGGCTGTTTCCCCACCATCACCTGTTTTAGTATAAATTCTAAAAGCCATTTTATTCCAAATTTACTGAATATTCATTACTTTTCAAATCAACTTTGATATTTTCTAGCATCGTGGTTGATAAAGTCAATCCTACATAATCTACTCTAATTGGGAATGTTCGATGCATTCTTTCTACCAAAGCAGCAACTTCAATTTTTTTAGGAATAACATCGTAGATTGGTTTCATAGCATAAAATAAAGTTCTTCCACTGTTAGCTACATCATCTATGATAATTAAAGATTGATCATGTAAGCCGATAGCATCAATGGATAACTCAACGGGTTGTTGTAATGGATTCGCAGGGCTTAGTGTTACTCTCAACAACTCTACTTCAAAATTGCAAATCTCTGATAATTGTTCAAAAATCAATTGTGCAAAAGCATACCCATTATTATTAATTCCAATGAGATATAACTTTTGAGTGTCATAATTTTTTTCAAAGATTTCGTAGGCAATTCTTTTAATTTTTTGCTTAATTTGCAAATGATCTAATACTTTCATTTTTAATATATTAAATTGGTTTTCCAATTAAATCAAATTCGGAGGCAGATTCTATATGTACATTTACAAAATCTCCAACTCTTACATAATGTTTTTCAGCATCTATTAAAACTTCATTATCTACTTCTGGAGAGTCAAATTCTGTTCTGCCATAGAAAAAATCTCCTTCTTTGCGATCAATCAAAACCTTCATTACTTTTCCAATTTTCGCTTCATTGATTGCTAAAGAAATTGGTTCTTGAATGGACATTAATATTGCAGCTCGTTCTTCTTTTACTTCTTCTGGCACATCATCTTCCAATTCAAAAGCAGAGGTGTTTTCTTCATGTGAATATTGAAAAACACCCATTCTATCAAATTTTTGATCTATAACAAATTGCTTCAATAGTTCAAAATCTTCCTCAGTTTCGCCAGGAGAACCTACCAAAAATGTAGTTCTGATGGCAATACCAGGAACTTTTTCTCGAATAGTATTCAGGAGTTCAATAGTTTCTGCATTAGTAATTTGCCGCTTCATTTGTTTTAGAATATTATCTGAAGCATGCTGCAATGGAAGATCAATATATTTGCAAACCTTTGGTAATCTTGCCATTGCATCTAATGTCTCTAATGGGAATTTACTCGGATATGCATAATGCAAACGTATCCACTCAATTCCATCAACTTCATTCAGTGCTTCTAATAATTCTGGTAAAGCTCTTTTTTTATACAAATCCAATCCATAATAAGTCAATTCTTGAGCAATAAGCATAATTTCCTTAACTCCTTTTTTGGCTAGTGATTTTGCATTTTGTACTAAAGTTTCAATTGGCTGTGAAATATGTTTCCCTCTCATCAAAGGAATTGCACAAAATGAGCAGGTTCTATTGCACCCTTCAGATATTTTTAAATATGCATAATGCGGTGGTGTGCTGATCCACCGTTCACCTACCAAATCATGAATATAATTAGCTTCAAGTTTGGATAATATATTGGGAAGCTCCATTGTTCCAAAAAATGCATCAACTTCTGGAATTTCTTCCTCTAATTGATCTTTATATCTTTGTGAAAGGCAACCAGTTACATAAAGTTTGTCAATTTTTCCTTTAGATTTTTTCTTTGCATAATGCAATATTGTATCAATTGATTCTTGTTTTGCAAGGTCAATAAATCCGCAAGTATTAACGATAATTATATTAGCTTTTCTATCAGTATCGTGAGCTACATCGTAATCATTAGCTTGAAGCTGAGTGATTAATTGCTCAGAATCAACCAAGTTTTTTGAGCAACCTAAGGTGATTACATTGACTTTATTTGCTCTATATTCCTTTGTCTTCATCTATTTTATTCATCGGTTGAAACCAAAATATTAGATTTCAAGTTTAAAATTTTTTGCAAAAGTAAAACGTATTTTTGACAAATGTGGACAAATAATTTTTTTGAGGGTTTAAAAGTTGTTGAATTAGCTAGTGTTTTAGCGGGTCCCGCCGTAGGAATGTTTTTTGCAGAGCTCGGTGCTGAAGTGACTAAATTCGAGCAAAAATCTACAAATGGTGATGTGACGAGGAGCTGGAAAGTAATGGGCGAGGTTGACGAAAATAATGAGTCAGCTTATTTTCACTCTGTCAATTGGGGCAAGAAACACATATTTGTCGATTTTAACAATCCTGATGATTTATATAAAATACATTCTGAAATAGAAAATTGCGATGTTGTTATTTCTAACTTTAGAGGAAATAGTGCTTCGAAAAACAAATTGGATTATGAATTTTGTTCCATAAAAAATCCAAAGTTAATATATTGTAATTTAACAGGTTATGGCGAAAATTCTGATAGACCAGCTTATGATATTGTCCTACAAGCTGAAACCGGTTTTTTATCCATGAATGGAGTAGATCAAAATCAACTTTGTAGAATGCCAGTTGCTTTAATTGATGTTCTTGCTGCTCATCAAATGAAAGAAGGTATTTTGTTGGCTTATATTGAAAGATTGAAAACAGGGAAAGGAAGGAAATTGGAAGTTTCGTTGTACGATGCTGCAATTGCATCTTTAGCAAATCAAGCAACTAATTGGTTGATTGCCAAACATATACCGAAACCAATGGGTTGCCAACACCCAAATATAGCACCGTATGGAGATTTAATGCTTTGTAAAGATGGAAAACTAATTGTACTTGCAATAGGTGCAAATAATCAATTCGAAAACTTGTTGTCAATATTAGATTTAAAAGAGTTAAGTAATGATATTCGATTTGAAAACAATGAAAATAGAGTGAAGAACAGAGCTGAGTTAATTACTATATTGAAATCAAAATTTATCCAAAATGACTCTAAATATTGGATGGATTTAATGTTGAAAAATAATGTTCCTGCTGGAATAGTGAAAACGATGGATGAAGTTTTCGAAGATACTTCAACACGAAAACTATTGCTAGAATCCAAAACAAATCAGAAAATTAATCGTAAAGTGAAAACAGTTATTTTTGAATAAATTATTAAATATTCAACTTTTCTTTAACTAATGCAACTATTGATTCCATGTCATCTTGTTTGTTAATGAAATCTTTGTGATCTACATCCACAATAAGTAAATTTCCATCTTGGTAATTACCAATCCAATTTTCATATCTTTCATTTAACCTTTTAAGGTAATCTACACTGATATTGCTTTCATAATCCCTACCTCTATTCGAAATATTGCTCAATAATTTGGGAATGTCAGCCCTTAAATAGATCAATAAATCGGGAGGATTAACTTGTGATGACATCACTTTGAATAAAGTATAATAATTCTCAAAATCTCTAGAACTCATCAATCCCATGTCATGCAAATTTGGTGCAAATATATTTGCATCTTCATAAATCGTTCTATCTTGAACAACCACTCGATCCCCGTTCAATATTTTTATAACTTGCTGATATCGACTATTTAAGAAATATATTTGCAGATTGAAGGACCATCTATTCATATCATTATAGAAATCGCTGAGATAAGGATTGTTTTCAGTATCTTCATAATGTACATCCCAGCCAAATCTTTTTGCCAGAGCAGTACTCATCGTGGTTTTTCCTGCTCCAATATTTCCAGCTATTGCAATATGTTTAATTTTAGTCATGATCGATCAGCTATAAGTTTGTTCATTTTGTTTGCAAAGCGAAAGTATAATTTACATTAGAAATATTCTAAATTTAATAGATAAATTCTAATGAACTATCTAAAAAAATGTTAATTCCAAACATTCTTACTTAAATTTATGCCTTAAATTCGTGATTCTATGCAGCAGGAAATTATACAGATTAAAGATTTGAATAAAACTTATCAAATGGGATTTGAGAAAGTTGAAGCTTTAAAACAAATTTCTTTTCAAATTCATAAAAACGAATATGTTGCACTCATGGGACCATCAGGATCTGGAAAATCTACTTTGATGAACATTATAGGTTGTCTTGATTCTCCCACATCTGGCGATTATTTTTTGAATGGAATTAATGTAAGTTCAATGAGTGACAATGAATTAGCTGAAGTGCGAAACAAACAAATTGGTTTTGTTTTCCAAACATTCAATTTACTTCCCAGATTAAGTGCATTAGAGAATGTGGCTTTACCTTTAGTTTATGCTGGTATTGGAAAAAAAGAAAGACTTGAAAAAGCAGAATATATCCTTAATTCAGTTAAATTAGGCGATCGGATAAAGCATAAGCCAAATGAACTATCGGGCGGACAAAGGCAAAGAGTTGCTGTAGCCAGAGCTTTGGTCAATGATCCTGCCATCATTTTGGCAGACGAGCCCACTGGGAACTTAGACACTAAAACTTCGCTTGAAATAATGGCATTATTTGAAGAAATCCACGATTTGGGAAATACCGTTATTTTAGTAACTCACGAACCAGACATTGCTGAGCATGCACATCGCATTATTAAAATGAGAGACGGTATTATTGAAAGTGATGCAATTAATTCATCCATTCTTAGTGCCAAAGATCCAAATCATCCTTACATTTCTCATGCACTGAGGATAAGTTAATAATTTTGAAATTAGAAATTAATGTGGGGACTGTATTAACTCTATAATACAATGATTAAAGGTTTCAATTTATTATAATGTGTGGTTTTTCTGGATATATTTCATTAGCTAATCCATTATCTCTCAATTTGTTGGAGCAAAGCTTGAGATCAATTAAACATCGAGGTCCAGATGAAACTTTGATATATGATGTTGAAAATAAACAGTTTATTTCATCTTTATTATCTTCAGAATCTTTACAAAAACAATACAAATTATTAAATAAAGATCAATTTTCTAGAATTGCTGTTGGATTCAATAGATTGTCAATTGTTGATTTGAGTAATGCTGCGATGCAACCTTTTATTGACCCCATATCGAATACCGTTTTTGTTTTCAATGGAGAAATTTATAATTATAAAGAGCTGAGATACAAATATTTGGAAAAAGAACAATTCTCTTCAGAATCTGATAGTGAAGTGGTTTTTAAGTTATATCTCAAGTTTGGAAATAGCTTTGTTGAAAAGCTGAGAGGAATGTTCAGTATCGTAATTCTAGATTTGAATGCTCAGAAATTCAAAGTTTGGAGGGATAGAATGGGGATGAAACCCATTTATTATAGTTTCATAAATGATAAATTTATATTCAATAGTGAAGCTAAAGGAATATTAAGTTATGAAATTGTTCAAAAACAAATTAATCCTCAAGGACTTGCATATTCGATGTATTTAGGCACTTGTCCATCACCTCTGACAATTTATAAAGAAATATTCACTTTACCAGCGGCATCATATTTAGAGTTTGATTTTAAAACAAAGCAAATTACTGTAAACCCATATTGGGCTTTAGAATATAAACCAAATGATGACAAACAAAATCTAGATAAATGGTTGCAAGACGTTGTAAAATTGCATATTACAGGTGATGTTAAAAAAGGTATTATGCAATCCGGCGGATTAGATAGTGGACTGCTAGCTTATTATTTAGGGAAAGTAGAACCCGAAAATATCGCATACAACCTATTTGCTCAAAATCACAAAATTGATGAAAGCCGTTTTGCAGCAATCAATGCAAATCATGCAGGAATTGCTTTTGAAAAAATAGAAGCAAAAAATGAAATAGATCAATCTCTTCTGAATGAATACCTTATTTGCGAAGAAGAACCAAATAGAGAGCCTGAGCCAACTTTTTATCTATGCAAACAAATCCAAAAAAATGGAATAAAAGTTTTGTACAATGCTCTCGGAATAGATGAACTCTTTGGTGGATATGAATATTTTAATAAAACACATCAGATTAACAAAATTCTACCATTTCTAAAATTAATTCCATCATTTTTGATTCCCAAAAAATATTATGGAAAATTGAAATTAGTGAAAAGGTTTGGAGAATATTCCTATCCATTTGTATCTCGACAACTATTTTCATGGGAAGAAATCAATGATTATTTTAAGAATAATGAATTGAATGGAATAGAACATCCAATAGAATATATTATGAATCAAGCCAGTAAAACCTATCCACAGTTTGTTCAATTGCCATTACTCAAAAAAGTATCTTGGCTGGAGTTTTTTTATTACATCGCTTCACATCATAGCTTTAGGAGCGATCAGCCAGCTATGAAAAACAGTATTGAGTTGCGTTTCCCATTTTTGGATCATGTATTTATCCAAACTTTTTTCAATGAAAAAAACACTTTTGATGGAATTGAAAAAGGATTAAAGCCAAAAATTAGAACATTAGCATCCAAAGTGTTGGATCCAAGAATATTAAAAATGCCCAAGAAAGGATTTAGCATGAATACCGATCAATGGATAGAAAATAAAGGCTTCTCCTCAGTCGGAAAAGATTGGTATTTAAAGAGTTTGAAGGTTTTGTTTGGGGATGAAAAAAAAATTGATATTTAAAAAATTCATTAAATTCACCCCATCCCTTATACCATCACCTCACATCCGCTAATTTACTGTGGTATCTGCTATATCCAAAATATATGATTAAGCCTATGATGAGCCAAACGGTGAACCAGATCCAGTTGGTGATGTGCAGCTGTGCCATCATGTAAAAACAACTCAACAACCCAAAAACTGGAATAGTAGAAAATGAATGTACGAATGATAAATAACTGACTATCAAGTATAATATGAAGAATATGAACATCGGAATCTTCTCATTGAAATTATTCATTGAAAAAAAGTCTCTCGACCAATCAGGTATGAAATAAAACAAACAAAATATTAGAATTAGAAAACTGATTGGAACTATATATTTGCCATTAAAATAAGGGGTTTTGAACTTTCGTGCAGGTGGATTCTCCATTGCATCCAGCTTTAAGACTCCTGCACAAACTAACACAAAAGCAAAGAGTGTCCCTAAGCTACATACATCAATCACAAAGGATAGATCCAAAAATAATGTCGGAACTCCAACCATCAATCCTGTTACTATAGTTGCAAATGAGGGTGTCTTGAATTTTGGATGTATCTTACTGAACGCTTTTGGTAACAAACCATCTCTCGACATGGTCAACCAAATACGAGGCTGACCCAATTGATAGACTATCATTACGGAGGCAATAGCCACAACTGCACTCACAGCAATTACATTCGATAACCAGCGAAGACTTGAGAATTTATCGAACACATAAGCCAATGGATCGCCAACATTTAGCTCTTTATAGCTAACCATTCCAGTAATTACTAATGCTACCATCACATATAGAATTGTGCAAATCACAATTGAAGTCATGATTCCTTTTGGCATATCTTCTTGAGGATTAACACATTCCTCAGCAGTAGTGGATATGGCATCGAAGCCAATGTATGCAAAAAAAACGGAGCTAACTCCACCCAACAACCCCGAAATACCATTTGGCAAAAAAGGATCCCAGTTTTCAGTATTAACATAAAATGAACCAACTACGATAACAGTAATGACGACTATTACTTTTATCAATACAAAAGCATTCGTTGCTCTTTGTGATTCACGAATGCCACGATAAACTAAAGCCGTAATTAAAAATGTAATCAAAATAGCAGGAAGGTCAAATACGATATGGAAACTTCCTATTTTAGGTGCATTCAACCAAGCATAATAGCCATCTATAGAACCAGCAAAATCTACGTTTTTGGTTAAACTTTCTATGGTTGCATTGTTGGCAATAAGTTGATTTTGAATAATATGGAATTCATTTCTTGCTGATTTGAAATCCATGGTGAGCCATTCGGGAATGTGCCAAGGTGTTGTGTTATTGATGAGCGATGTAAAATAATCCGACCACGAAATAGCAACAGTAATATTGCCAATAGCATACTCCATAATCAAAGCCCAACCGATGATCCAAGCAAATAATTCGCCAAAAGAAACATAACTATAAGTGTAGGCACTGCCTGAAACTGGAACTATCGATGCAAACTCTGCATAGGCGAAAGCTGCAAAACTACAAGCCAAAGCTGTGAAAATAAATAAGAAAATAACGCCTGGTCCTCCCATAGAACTAGCTTTACCAATTGTGCTAAATATGCCAGCACCAATTATGGCAGCAATTCCCAATACTGTAAGATCTCTAGCTCTAAGGTGTTTGTTGAGTTTATGGTGACTTTCATGTTCAGTTAGTGTGGCATCATCCGTAAGTTGTGCGATGGACTTTTTGCGAAATAAATCTTTATTGAACATTATTCGTATTATTTTCATTAATTATTGTCGGACAAGATATGAAAAGGTATTGTATCTTTAACAAATTCATTTAAAAATATTATTCACAATTAAATATTGTATTATGGCTGAAAATACGATTGTTTCGGTAGATGGAAGGATAGGTATAGAAAATTTTATAACTGAGATACATACCATTGACCATAATATATTTTTGGATGAACCCATCAGCATAGGTGGTCAGAATAAAGGAATGAAGCCTTCAGAAGTCCTTGCAGCCAGTTTGGCGGGTTGCACTTTGATTACCTTAAAAATGTATTTGAATCATAAAGGCATTGATCTTGGAGAGATGAAAATTCATATCGAAATGGAACAAATCAAAAAAGGTACGGATTTGGTGGTAGAAATGTTGAGGACAATTACAATTAATAAGAAAATAGATCAAGAATTGGAGCAAAAATTGATTTATATTTCAGAAGTATGCCCCATCTCTAAAATCTTAAAATCTGGTAATAATATCATTAGAACCGAAATTAAACAAATAGAAGCATGAATATAGAAAAAAGAATGGTGAAAAAACCTTTTTATCCTGGTGGTCATGAAGCTATGAACAAGTTCATTGCCGAAAATATCCAATATCCAAAGGAGGCAATTGAAAATAAAGTGGAAGGTGTCTGTATCGTCCAATACGATATAGATGTGAAAGGAAATGTACTCAATCCGAAAGTGCTGAGTGGAGTAGGGCATGGCTGCGATGAAGAGGCAATTCGATTGGTTAAATTACTTAAATTCGAGGTGCCTAAGCAAATCTATAAACTAAAAGTGACGTTCCATAAAACAACACATATTCGATTTAAACTCAACAAACAAGCTATTCCTGAAATTCCAAAATATACAGAACCTAATTTACAAATCAATTATCATATACAGTCTGAGGATTCTAAGCCTCAGCAACAAGCACCACAAAACAGTTATAGTTACAGTTACACTATAAATATCAATTAATAATTATTGGAGTATTTATCAAAATTAATTGATCGCAATTCAATGGAATTAGGTATTCCAAAAACTGATAACTATAAATAGGATTATTCCCATTATTCCTATCAAAGATATTAGGAAAATATAATCTGCTATTTGTTCAAATCTATATTCTTTTTTAGGATCCTGAGTACGGATGGAGATAAAAGAAAAAACTGATGAAATGGTGAGCAATAATGCAACCAAAGAAGTAAATTCATCGATCAGACTATTCTCTGTCTTATTCGCAAAATGTAATGACGTGATGATAAATAGACAAAATCCTAACAAATTGGCTGCTGTGCTTAGGATATGCTGAGCGGTATTGTTTGCCATTAGAATCTTAAATTTTGCTAATATAATTAATGGGGATAAAAATAGTTGAAATATTCAAATGAATAAAAGAATCTTGAACTTATCATTATAGTTTTACAAAAAGCCCGAGATAGAAATTATTGAAAATATAATCAACTCTATTTCTCACTAGAAATTTTTCTGTTCTATTGAAATTTATATCTATTACTCCAATACTTTTTAGAAGTTTCTGATAAAATGTTGCAACTTGATAGCCAGCTTTCAAATGGATATTGGATTTATAGATCATATAATTAAAATTAAAATTGGATTTTGATACCCACCCATAGCTTTTTAAAGCTGTGAATGAGTAAAGATTATCAATATTAAAAGTATTTCTAGGATTATTGATTTCAAAATTATAACGATCCATAAAATTGTATCCAATACCAATGTTCATATCAAAAGATAATTTATTAAAAATATTAAATCTGTATATCAATCCCAAAGTTGAAGCATAAGATTGTATTGGCGAATATCCATCCAATATTTCCATATTGAAAAAATCATAGTATCTTTTGGTATCAATATGATGATTTGAGTAAGAAATGTCTATATAAGTCCCTAAATGATTTTTGAATATATATTGATATTTGAGTGATATCATCGGTGAATATCTTGAATATAAATATCCATCATAATCGATGAAATTAAACATATTCACTCTCATCTTCGATGCACCAATATCCAGATGTAGTTCGCTTTTTTGAGCATTAAGTAGTGATAATGAGCAATATAGTGCAATGATGGTAAGTAGTTTTTTCATGAACTTATTTTTTACGAAAGATTATATGAAAATTTAATAGTTTATTTTTAGATAATCAAGTATCTTATTTACAATTTGAACATAAGCAGAACTTATAGTTCCTTCATAAGCTTGTCTTTTTAATGGTTTGATCTTTTCTTCATCTTGATTTGTAATCTTATTATAATTCGTACTATATGGTAGATATTGTTTTTGAGATAATTTTAATATACTTTCTTGAAGATTACTTCTTTGATCTTCTGGTAAAAATAATTTATCTAAACTTACAAAATCATCGACAATAACACATAAAATATCTTTATTTTTATTTTGTTCTATTAAATCAAAACCTACTTGTACTTCTTTTTCTAAAATATATCTTGATGAAAAGAAATTTGGAGATAACATATAAATAATCAAATCACTTTCTAATAATTCCTTTTGAATTTGTTCATCCCAATTTCCTATATTTATCTCATCGCAACTCCAAGCATCAGCTATATCAAATAATCTTAAAGTTTGTAAATGGTTTTTTAATTCATTCTTAAATTCAAAATCCTTTCTTGAATAACTTATAAATATTTTTTTCATATTCATAATATTCTTGTTTTTAGTAAAATTTTTAAATCTCCTTGATGATAAAGTCTTTCCATTTGCTTTATCTAATTTAAATTGATCATTTCTTTTGTAACTTATTATTTCATTACTTGTTTTAGATTCATCATTGAGTGTTTGAAAATGTACAAAATATAAATTATCTAATGAAAAATATAAGTCATCAGGAATTCTATTATCAATGATATTTTCAACATTTCTTAGTTTTTTGCTATCAGTATTATCTTCATTATCATTATCTATTTCAATTTGTTTTTCAGGTTTTCTATCATAATAAATATCAATGATGTCCTTTAATATTTTATTTTCTAAAGTGTGGTTTTCATTTTTTTGATTCTTTTTAAATTTTATAAAGACTTTAATCTCCAATTCCTCAAAATTCAATTGAATTAATACTCTAGCATTATTTTCATAAGTGAATAGTAATTGATCTTTCCAATACAACTTCTTATCAGGATTTGCTCCATATTTGCAAATGAGTTGGTTCATAAAACCAAAAGGAATGAAATACTCAAATTTCAGCACAAAGCTGGGGTCATCAAAGTCGGATAGCATAAAATACTCTTCTTTCTGCTCGTTTGCATTTTTTAAGTAGCCTGGTATAATATATTCTGGATTGTCCTTATTGGTTTCATCTAAAAAAATAACCTTATGCACTTTTAGTAATTCAATGATATCTTTATTTACCTTTTCTTCAAAATTCTCTTTCTTAATAATTCCATTATTATTCAATAATAATTCTTTTGTTAATACTTCATTGTGTATATGAAGAATCGTAGCTGAAGGATTCAGCCAAGCAATATGTTTAATACTTTCAATTTCTGGATAAAATAATATAAGCCCTTGTTCACATAATTGTTTCAGATCAGAAATAAATAGCGACTCATCCACTTTTTCCCTTTTATAGTGTTCTTTGACTTCAGAAATATTTATTGAACTTGCTATTGAATAATTCGCAATATAATTTAGAAAATTAATGTACCATTGTGGTTCTTCAATTTCTTTTCTATTTTCTTCAATTTTTTCATTTAGGATGGCTTCTAAATAATCCAAACTTAATTGATTGCTTTTTTTATTCAAAGCATCATTATTTAATCCTACAAAGAATTCGTGATCTATATGAATAGATGATCTACTGTTTTGATAAGTACATCTTGTGTCCGTATCAGCATGAGTTTGGATTAATGAAATCGTTTTATTTTCGTATTGGTGATAATAATTTAATTGATGAATCCAATATTCTCTTGAAAAGGTATATGTTTGTTTGGTGTTATCTTCACTATCCGATACTCTTTGATTTTTATCATGAGCTGATTTGAAAAAAAGAAGATTAATCGCATTATTGGTTAAGAAAGCTTTATAGATACCATGGTAATAATCCTGACCACCAAAATCAAAAATTATCGCTTTGGGTAGTTTGTGATTATTATCCTCTTTTTTGTATTGATGAATTTGAAGGATATGGGTACTATTTAGCTTTTTAATTTTTTTCTGCTCATCTTCATTTATAAAGTAATTCAAAAAGGTAGATTTCCCAGATGCATGATTCCCAAGAAATAATACTTTTGCAGGTAATTTAATGGTTAGTTTATTTACTTCTTGTTGTCTAATTAAATAGCTTTTGAGTTCATCAAGATGATTTTTTCTAGTAGGAAATTTTAAATCTAATTTTTCATTAAAAGGGTTTTCATCAATTATTAATCTTATAAGAAACTTAAGTTCTACAATAAATTCGAATTGATTTATATCAGTGATTTGATTATTTGATAAATATAATTCTTCTAAAAGAGTTAAGTTCTGAATAGGGTTTAAATCAGTGATTTGATTAAATTCTAAATATAATTTTTGTAAATGAATTAAATACTGAATGGGTTTTAAATCTGAGATATTATTATATGATAAATCTAAAGATTGTAAATGAATTAAGTGCTGTATAGGGTTTAAATCAGAAATGCCATTTCCACTTAAAATTAGTCCTATTAGCTGATTCTTTTCATCAATAAAATAGGTATTACTAATATCAAAATTTGTATTTGCTTCTAAGGTATCAAAAGAATTTAGTTTAATCTTATAAAACTTTTCCAATTCCAATATTTCCTTCGGTTTCATCCTGACACATTTTTTTCAAAAATAAGGATATTTAATAAATATATTTGAAGTTTTTTTGAAATTTATTTAATTGTTTAATTTTATATGCTTTTCTATTTTATAATGCTCATAATAATTTATATGGTTCTTTTTTAAAGTAAAAATATAATACTTCTCTCTTACATATCCATTGTCTATTTAATGACAAACTCCAACCTTTCTCGCCATTACATTCGCTATTCGGAGAAGGGTATTGCTTATTTTATGAAGGGTAGAGCTTACATGTCGATATATGGTGGCTATATGTAAAAGTACGGTTGCAATATTGCGGAGCATCAGAGCATCCTGCTCAAGGGTATTTGCATTTTGCTCAAGGGTAATGACAGTTTGTTGGAGCATATTGTCAATATGCTCATGAATATTGGTATTATGCTCAAAGGTATTGCAATTATGCTCAAGAGAATAGGCGTTCTGCTGGAGTGAATTACTGATTCAGAGAAGCGATGACTTATAATGGTGATGGGCATTGTGATTATGCAAAATAAAATCGCCCAATGAGTGAACTCATCAGGCAATTTTACTTTTTAATTAACCTAAAAATACTTTATTTATAGCCTTTTTGTAAATTTAAGGCTGCTGATTTGTTTGTACTCTGGCGAAGTAGCACCAAAAGCTGATTTTACATAATTCTTCACTTGTGCTGCACATTCAAACAAACAATTGTCGTCACTGTAGAATTGTTTATTGCGATTAAGTCGAGCATTACTGAGGTTGGTCATCGCATTCATGACAGCTGTATTGCTTTGCTGCATTTCTGAAAGTAAGGTGTTCAGACCAGAAATTTTAAGTTCAGGTTCATTCGGATTGTAGCTTGGTTCGGACTGAAGCAATAGGATCAATTTAGACAAATGGTCTGCCAACATCCCATAGGATTGTTGAGCAACGGAGTAGGATTTGGATTCAGGAGTTGGGTCAGTACCAGTTGCAGGTGGTTGCGTGACTTTTGCCGCTGCTCTCCCCCCTTGTATTTTCCGATTGATGGCGATAGCATTTTCTATGGTCTTGCTATTTGCATCCGTTGCTGAAAGGGCACTGACCAATCTGGTTCCTAATTTCTTCAGATTTTGGTATTTAATTTGTCTGTTGTTCACTGCATTTCCATAGTCTATCAATTTTTTGTTGACATCTTCGATAGTTGCTTTTGCAGCTGTCAATAGTTGATTTAATCCTGCCATTTGAATAATGACTTTGCTTGGGTTGTAGGCTACTCCGTAGCCTGAGCAATACGTTATTAAATCTTCGAGGTGGCTGACATTCTTTACATGTCCTGTTTCGCTGGAACTTGCCATATATAATGTTTTTAAAATGAAAAAATATTTGATTAATAACGAAGCATTTATAAAAATGTTATTCTAATCAAATTTTTTCAAAATTAAATTTATAAGTTATTGAATTTTCTATATTTTTCTATTTCTAATAGTAGAAAGTTCCTACCATTTATTTTTTATTTTTAGTCATTATTAAAATTATTTAAAAGATATTTATTCCGAATATGGAATTATTCATTACATTAGCTTATCTTTAATTGAATTAGATGTTACAACAATTATTTTATATTATTCACGAATTTATTTTGATATGAGATTCCTATTTTTTTTACTCATTATTTATTTTCCACTGAAAGCAATCTCACAACATCAAGAACCAAATATTTTCATAGGTAAGGATGCTCCTATTTGGATGCAAGAGTTTTCTAAAAAGGATAGAAATGTTCAGTCTATTACTGAAGCTTATTCTAACTATTACAAGAAAAATCCATTTGTCAAAAGCACTTACACTCAATTCTATTAAAGATGGATGCATTGGGTTCGACCTTTTGTGCAATCGGATGGAAGTATTAAAATTCCGTCAATAGATGAGTTGCAACAGATTGAATCTAACGTTATTAGGTCGAGGAGCGAATCAATAAATAGAGGTGGCAATTGGGAATTTAATGGTCCAAAATCTACCTATAGTACTAATGCCGATAAGAAAGTTACTTGGCAAACAAATATATATTCTATAGATTTATCACCGTCTAATCCGAATTATGTGGTAGCTGGTGGTGAAACTGGAGGTGCTTGGCTTTCTACAAACAAAGGAATTACTTGGAATCTGATTACAAAAAATATTGTATGCTATTCTGTAGGTGCTGTAAAATTTGACCCAACTAATTCTAATATTATATATTTAACCACTTGGGGCAAAATTATTAAATCGACAGATGCAGGAGCTACTTGGTCAACTATTTATACAGAAAGTAATTTTTGGGCAGAAAGTATTGAAATATCAACTTCTAACCCTAATATAGTATTGGTTGGTGGCGATAATGGATTTTATAGGTCAACAGACGGACAAAATTTTGTGAAACAATTCACAAATAAGACATGGACGATAAAACAAAAACCCGGAGATGGCAGTACTTTTTTTATGGTGATGCAAGATGGGTCTTCCTCTACTTTTAGAAAGTCAATTGATTATGGGGTTACATGGACTACATATTCTAATGGGTGGTATGTTTTGGGTGCAGGTGAAGGAATTGAAGGCGTCATATTGACAACTTGCCCTTCAAATCCATCTAAAGTTTATGCTTATATAGCTGGATATGGTGGCACATTGAATGGTTATGTAGGGGTATTTAAAAGTACAGATAGTGGTGAGAATTGGACAAACACCAATCCGTCCAACCAGATTGGTGGAACTTATGTGATTCCTACTCATACCAATTTGATGGCGAATAATGGCACTACTGGATTTAATCAAGGCTATTATGACATGGCGATCATTGCGAATCCTTTAAATGATAATCAATTGATTGCAGGTGGAACATCTTGGTTCAAAAGTGATGATGGAGGTGCTACATGGTATGCTTTGGGAGGTTATATTGGTATTTTGAGTTGGTGTCATCCTGATATGCAGTCAATTTCAGCCGTTGGGTCTGATTTATTTATTTCTACTGATGGTGGCATCAATTATTCAAATGATTTTGCAGCCACAATAGAAGCAAGGATGGATGGTGTTTCAGGTGCAGATATGTGGGGATTCGATTCAGGGTGGAATGTAGATATATTAGTTGGTGGTAGGTATCACAATGGAAATATGACCTATCATGAATCTTTTACACCAGGTGATTATTATAGAATGGGTGGTGCGGAATCACCTACAGGGTATGTTAATCCAGGTCCTGGTAATAGAACTTATTTTTCTGATATTGGTGGTTACAAAATTAATGAAGGATTTGGGAATAATGTAGTTGGCTTTTCAGTAGGTGCATATCCAAATGAAAGTTATGCATATTATGCAAATAGTGAAATGGCATTTCATCCCAATTATTACAATACTATTTATTTAGGAAAAGAAAATTCTATTTGGAAAAGTACAAATGGAGGTACAACTTTTTCAATTCTCTATACCTTTCCTGGAAACTCATCCAATGATGTATTTGATATTGAGATTGCAAGGTCTAATCCAGATGTTATGTATTGTTCACAATGGGATGGAACCGATGATACAATTTGGAAATCTACAGATGGAGGTTTATCTTGGACTGCATTAACTCCTTTGCCACTTCCCAATAATAATGATAGAGTAAAACTAGCTGTAAGTTCGACAGATCCAAATGTGCTATGGGTAGCAGTTACTTATGGTTCGGATGGGAAGAAGATATATAAAACTACAAATGGAGGTGTTTCTTGGTCAAATCTAACTACCACTCAATTGAATGGACTTACAATACAAAATATAATGGCACAGTATGGAACAAATGATGGAATATATATTGGAACTACTGGAGGTGTTTTTTATAGAAATAATTCTCACAGTAATTGGCAATCCTTTTCATCAGGACTTCCATATTCATTTGAAACAAATAAGATCAAACCATTTTATAGAGACAATAAAATTAGAATAGGAGGATGGGGTTATGGAGTTTGGGAATCCGATCTCTTCGAACCATCATTACCACAAGCAATGCCCACTGTTAGTAATAAATCAGTTGGATGTGTAAGAGACACTCTTTATTTTGATGATTATTCTGTTTTGAATCACTCTGGAGCATCTTGGAATTGGACATTTCCAGGTGCTAGTTATGTTAGTGCAACAAATATTAGAAATCCTAAAGTAGTATATGGTTCACCTGGCAATTATTCAGTTACTTTAAGTGTGACTGATGGGAATGGACATAATAGCTCTAAAACTATAAATAACATGATTGTAGTTGGGAATCTCTGTACTCCAGATACCATACCAGGCAAAGCATTATCTATGACAGCAACTAATCATTATGGAATTGTTAATGATTATAACTTACTTGATGTAACTGAATTGACTATTACAGCTTGGGTAAAGCCTAATGGTATTCAACCAGATTACGCTGGAATAGTAATGAACAATGGAGATGCTGCTGGTTTCAACTTTAAGAATGGCAATAATAGTTTGGCATATCATTGGCCCAGCGGACAATGGTGGTGGAATAGTGGATTAATCGTTACACCAGATCAATGGAATTTTGTAGCAATGGTCGTCAAACCTGATGGCATCAAACTGATTTGTAATGAAGATACTGCAAGACATAATTTTACAGTGAATCCTGTGGATTTTTATGATTTTAATATTGGTAGTTACAAAGGATGGAGTGACAGAAATATGAAAGGATTAATTGATGAAGTAGCTATTTATAATAAAGCATTAACTAATGATGAGATCAGACTAATTCGTCATTTAACAAAAGTGCCATTAAATGATCCGTCATTGATTAGCTATTATCAATTCAATACATCTGATAATCCAGAATATGATAAAGTTGGGACAAAACATATAAGTTTAGTAGGTGGAGTAGGAAGAATAACATCCACTGCACCTGTAGGAGCAGGATTTTCAAGGAAAGTGAATGTAACAAATGGTGGATTAAAGGATTTTGGAAATTCTGAAGTAAAAATGTATTTCAAATCATCAGGTACCTATCCAAATGGTGATGTTATTGTAACAAAGATTAATCAAAAACCAGATGTTTTACCCAATAATACGAATACTCCAAATTGTTATTGGGCAATAAATAACTATGGAACAAATAAGACATTTACAGTATTAGATAGTATAATTTTTGGTAATAGCGGTAATATTCTACCTGGATATGCTGCTAATAGTTATGAACTATATAAACGACCCACATATTCAGAAGGTGCAAGTTGGGGTAATTTAATCGATGAAGGAGATTATGTAAATTCAAGTGGTTCAGGAAAGGTAACTTTTTCTACCAATAATAATTTGACAAGTTTTAGTCAGTTTGCTCTAATGAGAAATAATAATCCTTTAGCGGTGAAATATATACTATTTAATGGTGAAATCAATAACAATACAGTTGTTCTATATTGGAAAACTGAAAATGAGTTGAAAACGAAGAAGTATTTAGTAGAAAAGAGCAATGATGGCATTTATTTTAATGAAATTGGCATTCAACTTCCAAAATTTAATCTTTCAAATAATTATCAATTTATTGATTTACACCCATTTGATGGAAAAAATTATTACAGAATAGCAGAATTGGATGAAAGTGGAAATGTTAGTTACACTAATATTATAGTTTTAGAAACTGAGGATATTACTAAAATTAATATCTATCCGAATATAATCAGTAGAAATGAAGAAATAACTATTGATATTGCTGATCATGAACAGTATATATTAAGAATTTATGATGAAAAGGCGTCGCAAGTATTCTATAAAGATTTCACAGGTAAATCTCATTTTCCATTAGATTTACCTTCGGGAATATATTTCTATCAAATTGAAAGTAGTTCAAAAATGAAAAATGGAAGAATTGTCATTAAATAATTATTTGATAATTATTTCATATTGTGTTTCAGTATAATTTATTAATTTTGCTTTCAAATAAAAAATAAACAAATACATGAAAAAAGTTCTTTTCATTCTTTTAGTATCTTTTGGCGCTATTTTAAATATTTTTGGTCAGACGGCTATTGATATTAGTGCAGCAAGATTGCAAGATACTGGTACTATAGTTACCATTCAAGGAGTGGCAACAAATGGCTCAGAATTAGGTAATATTAGGTACATACAAGATCCAACTGGCGGTTTGCCAGCATTTCAGAATCCAACTGTTGGCGACTTTGTTACGAAAGTAAAAAGAGGTGACATCGTGAAAGTGACTGGTAAATTAAAAGAATTTAATAAATTATTAGAAATCGACCCAATTTCTTCTTATTCAATTATTTCAACTGGTTCAACTTTGCCTACACCAAAGACTTTGACACCTTTTCAGATGACCGAAACGTATGAAGGGCAATTAATACAATTTGAAAATTGTACTTTGAGCAATGCAGGTGAACTTTTTAAAGGTAACACAACTTATACTATTACCCAAGGCACACAGACCTGTGCTTTGTTTGTCCGAACAGGTCATCCTTTGGTAGGTAAAACTATTCCGGCAGCAAACCTTAGAATTGTAGGCATTGCTTCTCAATTTAAAGATGTTTATCAATTGTTGCCAAGAGATGAAAATGATATCAACGTATTATCTTCATTTTATATCGTAAAAACCCCTGTTCAAAATGCAATGACAACTACATCTACAAGTATTAATTGGACAAGTAATAACAGTGGAACAGGTTGGTTGAAATATGGAACAGATCCTAATAACTTGTCAAATGCTTCTGCAACTGTCACTGGATCAAATAGTTATGATGTAAATTTATCAGGATTACTTCCAGCAACATTCTATTATGTTCAAGCTGTTTGTACAGATGGAAAGGATACGGTAAGTAGTAAAATTGGTGTTTATTCTACAGTTTCTACATCTTCTGGAACAATAAGAATATTCTTTAATCATGATGTTGACCCATCAGTTGCAATCAATAATTATGCTCCAGAAGGGACATCTGCCGCAGTAATTGAAACTGAATTAATTAAATTAATAGATGCAGCAAAATCAACTATTGATGTTTCGATGTATAATTGTTCGAGAAAAACTATAATAACAGCTTTGAATAATGCATTTGCAAGAGGTGTGAGAGTTAGATATATTACTGATATTGATACAGATAATTCTGCATTATCACCAAACCCATCTTTTAAATTCTTAAAAGTGAATGATTTGGGATTGATGCATAATAAATATTTTGCTATAGATGCTAATAGCGAAAAGGATAGTTGGTTGGTGACAGGTTCTATGAACTTCACAGATGGTAATATGATTGACGATTTCAATAACACCTTGTTCATTCAAGATCAAGCAATTGTTAAGAATTATGAATTAGAAACTGATGAAATGTGGGGTGGTAAAACTGCTTCACCAAATCCATTTACTGCTAAATCTGGATCGGATAAAACAGACAATACTCCACATAAATTTGTTATTGGTGGTACAGAAACTTATTGTTATTTCTCACCATCTGATGGAGTTACTGGTGTAATTGCAGATGTAATAAATAAAAGTGAAACAGATTTGAGATTTGCATTATTGACTTTCACACAAGACCCATTAGGTACAGCTTTGAAAGATGCAGAGGTTAGAAAAGTGGATGTAAGAGGGATGATTGAAAATATTAATGATCAAGGATCTGAATATCAATTTCTTTTAACGAACAAAGTAGATGTGAAAGAACATACTGTAAAAGGTCTTTTGCATCATAAATATATTTTGAAAGATGTAGATTCTCCAACTAAGAATATTGTATTAACTGGTTCTCATAACTGGTCGGCAAGTGCTGAAACAAGAAATGATGAAAATACATTAGTTTTAGTAGGAAATCAGAAGATTGCAAATCTTTACAAACAAGAGTTTGAGCAAAGATGGAAAGAATTATCAACTGGTTTGAAGAATATTACTCCTTTATCTGGAGTAACATTGAATTTTAATAATCCATGTAATCAAGAATTGAATTTGAATATCAAATCTGATAAGGTGCAAAACGCAACTTTGTATATTTTCACAATTGAAGGTAAAATGTTACAATCAAAATCCATCAATATGATTGAAGGTACAAACAATGAAACTATGAATATTAGTGGATTGTCGAATGGAACTTATTTGATAGCTATTAGCAATAAAAATGGCGCATTAGTTCAAAAAGCTATTATTCAACATTAATTAGCAATATTGATTGAAAAGCTTAAACTCTTATCGATAGGGTTTAAGCTTTTTTTATTTTATTACTTGAACATTCCCATTAAAAATTTATTATAGATAAAGCTAAACTATTCAAGCATGACAATTACTAATTTGTTTAATTCGATAAATGATCCAAAACTTCTTGCTATTGCTAAAAAAGTAGAAAACAACGAAAGAATTAGTAAAGAGGATGGAATTCTATTGTTCGAAAAAGGAGAACTTGGTTTTGTCAGCAGTTTAGCTAATCATATTAGAGAGCAGAAACACGGTTTGAAAACATATTTCAATAGAAATTTTCATATAGAGCCAACCAATTTATGTCTTTATACCTGTTCATTTTGTTCCTATTCAAGACTAATCAAGCAAAGAAGTGAAGGATGGGAATATACGATGGATGAAATGCTAGAAATGGTAAAAGCCTATGATAACCAACCAGTTACTGAAGTTCATATTGTTGGAGGAGTCTTACCACAATATGATTTGAAATTTTATACAGAGTTTTTCAGAAAAATAAAGACTCATCGTCCGGATCTTCACATCAAAGCACTTACTCCTGTTGAGTATCATTATATGTTCAAGAAAGCTAAAGTGAGTTATGAGGATGGAATGCAATTGATGGCAGAAGCTGGTTTAGATTCAATGCCAGGTGGTGGTGCTGAAATATTTGACGAAACCATTAGAAAAGAAATTGCAGGTGGAAAATGTAGTAGTGATGAATGGCTTTCCATTCATGAAATATGGCATAAAATGGGTAAAAAGTCAAATGCAACAATTTTGTATGGACATATAGAAACGTATGAGCATCGAATAGACCATTTGAATAGATTGAGAGAATTGCAAGATAGAACAGGTGGATTCCAAACTTTTATTCCATTGAAATTCAGAAATAAAGACAATCAAATGGCTCATGTTCCTGAAGTTTCTGTTATTGAAGATTTAAGGAATTATGCAATTTCTAGAATATTTTTGGACAATTTTGATCATATCAAAGCTTATTGGCCAATGATAGGAAGAAATGTAGCTCAATTGGCACTTTCTTGTGGTGTAAATGATATTGATGGAACTATTGATGATACAACGAAGATATATAGCATGGCTGGATCAGAAGAACAAACACCTACTATGACAACTCATGAACTCGTAACTTTAATTAAAAG
>ENA-UOYA01000198-UOYA01000198.1-activated-sludge-metagenome-genome-assembly--contig:-NODE-198-length-83493-cov-31.135334_pt1 | contig 83493 bp, 79 predicted proteins | sample MGYA00238163_ERZ764804 | MGnify/ENA primary metagenome ERZ764804 (study PRJEB28919, sample SAMN05720223) | activated sludge metagenome | isolation source: Anaerobic digester | place: Hong Kong...
CCCCTTAAACAGGACCTGGCCCCAGTCCGCCGTTTCAGTCAGGCGAGGTGCGGGCAGTATAGTTAAATTCCTTTAATTTGGTAATGATGTCCAGGATGATATCTTCCTTGCCCAGTTTAAGAATTGCCTCCGGCTTTACCCCCGGTAAAAACAACCCTTCTTTTTCTCCTGATACCGGTGATTTTTTATCTTTCCGGCCGGAAGTCTTTAAAATCAGTCTTAAATCCAGCGAATTTTTGGGCAGAGAAATCAGATAGTGGAAGTTATCAACTTTGCTGCCGGGGAAGTTGATCTGAAGATGAAAATGATTGTATTTTTGCCGGCTATATTTGATTTTAATTCCATGAGGCTTGAACTCATCTTCCAGAGCCTCAACCGCTGGCTCGACGATAAACTCGCAGAACTGGTCGAAATGTTCTCTGGCTTCGGTTTGAGACTTTTCAATGAGTCTCAAGCCTTGAAAATAACGATCAAGCTCTTCCTGCCATTTTTCTTCTTTCATCTTTTCTCCCATTTTTTTTAATTATAGCATCAGGGTTAAGTGAATTTCCAGATACCACCAGCTGTTTTTTGGAGCTCAAAGACCGGCCTTTAGCCGCCAACCGGCCCATTCCAGCCGGCTTACCCGGTTGAACCCGTGACCGGCCCTGAAGCCCCAGCCGGAGCCAGAAAGAAAAACCTCAGATCCATGACATTGGTTCCGGTCAAGCCGGTAAAAATCAGACCGCCAGTCTTTTCAAAAAAGCCATAAGAGTCATTGTTATCAAGAAAATTCTGGGGATTAAGGCCAGCCTCTTCCGCCTGCAGCCAGCTCTCCCCCGATATCCAGGCCCCGGCTGAATCGGTTGTCCCGTCCCGCCCGTCAGTCGCCAGACTGAGAATCAACCAGTCACAGCCAGTGAGCTCGGCCCGAATTTTCTCCATTTCTATGAGGCAGGCCAGGGCAAACTCGGTATTCCTTCCTCCCTGGCCGCGGCCCCTGACCGTTACGGTCAGTTCACCGCCTGCCAGTAAACAGAAAGCACGTCCTTTTTCTCTTGCTTTTCGAGCCCAGCCCCTGAGTTTTTGGACATAAGACCTGGCTGCCTGTCTGGCTTCACCGCTATCAGAGGAAGTCAGGATAACAGTTTCGAGGCCTGATCCTCTAATTTGAGCTTTGGCTGCATACAGGGCTTTAAGATTGTCGCCAATGATAAAAGCCTGACTGTTTTTTAATTCTTCATCACTCTTTTTCAGCGTTTCCTCTCTCAATCCGGCTGCTCCCTCATCGAGGACTTTCTGGACTGAAACCGGGACGTCAGGCCTGACCCCAGTTTCGTCTAGAACCCTCAGAGCATCTTTAAAGGTAGAAGAATCATACCAGGCCGGGCCCGAAGCAATGTCAGACAGATTATTATCTATGACATCGGAGATTATTATGTTGATGACTTTCCCCGGCCAGGCAGCCCGGAGGAGCTTTCCTCCCTTAATCCTGGAGAGATGCTTCCTGACCGTGTTAAGTTGATGAATATCGGCCCCGGCGGTCAGCAGAAACCGGGTGGTCTGCCTTTTATCTTCCAGACTCAGGCCCTCGGCTGGCAGGCAAAGATGAGCAGACCCGCCGCCAGAGATCAGTAGCAGAAGAAGGTCTCTTTGACTGGTAACCAGGGCCAGTTCCAGCGCTTTCTGCCCGGCCCGCAAGCTCCACTCATCGGGTAAAGGGTGGGCAGCCGGAAAATAAGAAATTCCTTCTTTCTCCTCATAGGTTTTGACCCCGGTCACCACCCCGGTGCTCAATTTGTCTTCTATTAATGGAATAAACCTGCTGGCTAAGGGAAACCCGGCTTTGCCGAAACTGATTAATCTGATTGTTTCCACCGGTTCAAGGTTCAAAATCTGGCCATTGACTACAAGTCTCGCCCCATCCCGGATGATTTGTTCTTCAATCAGACGCTCGGGCCTGACCGAGTCAAGAGCAGATTTAGCGGCTCCCTTAGCGATTGCTTTTAAGTCCATAACTGGTAGTTTAATCCTTCTTCTCCTTTTGGTCTTTCACTTTATTCATCTCTATGGTAAATATAAGAAGGAACAGGCTATGCAGCTATTAACTTCGTCTAAGAGACCAGCCCGCCAGCCCCTGTCTTTGAAGCCCGACCTGAGAAGAGCCTGCCTCCTGACCATCATTTGCCAGCTGGCCTTTCTTATTTTAATACACCTGCCTCTTTATCCTCAACAGTCAGGTTCAGCCGCCGCCGATATCGAAAAGAGGCTGAAGCTTATCGATCAACAAATATCCCAACTGAAGACCCGGCTGGAAGAAGAAGGGAAAAAAGAGACTTCACTCCTCTCGGCCCTGGAAACCATTAGATTAAAGCGTAATGTTCTTCAAAATGAGATTAATTCACTCAATCTCAGACAAAAGATGGCGGCCAGAGAGTTAGCAGAACTGACAGTCAAAATAAAATCGACCGGGGCCAGGCTGCAAAAAGAAAAAGAAGCAGTTGAAAAAACTCTGGTTACCCTTTACAAATTCGGACGGCTGGACTTTTTGAATTTTTTTCTGAAAGCCAACAATCTCGAAGTTTTTCTCCGGGAAAGCAAGAACCTGACTTTCCTGGCCCAGTACCAGGGCGAGGCTATTAGCTCCTATCTGAATAGCCTTAAAGAACTGGAAAAGCTGCAAGACGAGGTCATGGCCAAGAGGGCAGAAATTGATGGCTTACTGAAAGAAGCAGCCATTAAGCAACAAAATCTTATTAAGGAAGAGGCTAACAGCCGTCAGCTCCTGGCCGATATAAAGAAAAACAAACGATCTCATGAACAGCTGATGGCCGAATTAAAGAGTAGTTCGGCTGAACTTCAGCGGCTGCTCAAGCGCTTGCAGAATCAAGAGATCGCCCTGCCTTCTCCTTTCATTCCCCTGAATGAAAAGAAGGGTAAATTGCCCTGGCCAGTTTCTGGCCGGGTTATAACCAGGTTTGGCCCGGAAAAGAATCCGAAGTTCAAGACAACAGTCATCAATAATGGTCTGGAGATATTACCCGCCAGCCAGGACAAAAGCATCAAAGCGGTTCATGGCGGGCGAGTGGTCTATGCTGATTATTTCCAGGGTTACGGAAATCTCCTGATCATCGATCATGGGCTGTCTTATTATACCCTTTACGGCCACTGCTCTAATTTTCTGGTTAAGCCAGGTGACTTGGTCCAGCCCGGTCAGGCCATAGCCATGGTTGGGGACTCGGATTCTCTGAAGGGAGAATGTCTTTATTTTGAACTCCGGTATAAGACCAGAGCTCTTGATCCCTTGCCATGGTTAAGGCGAAGGTGATAGAATTCAGGCAGAGAGAAAAATGAAAAATAAAAGAATCAACCTTTATCTGGTCATATTTTTAGTCGCTTTGACTATCTTTCTTCTTCTGGAGGAGAGAATTCTACCCGGCAAAAGCCGTTCGCCTCAGTATTCCAGAAGCAGCACTGAACTGGTCGGAACGGTCATGCAGTTAATCAAGACCGATTATTTAGAAGAGCCAAACCCGCAAAGGACAACCAGTGGCGCTTTCCGGGGAATTGTCAATTCTCTTGATCCTTTGAGCGCCTATCTTGATAAAGACCTGGCCGCCAGGTATCTGAATAAAAAGATGGGTACTTATCAGACCGGGTTGACTGTTTATAAAAAGTACGGACTTTTTCCGCTGGTCGTAGCCGTGGCTGAAAACTCGCCGGCGGCTAGAGCTGGGCTAAAAATTGGAGACAACCTGAGTTCAATCAACGACAGCAATACTTTATTGATGAGCTTGATTGAAGTGAATCTCTGGCTGTCGAGTGACCGGCCCGATGAACAGCCGTTAAAACTAAGAGTAGTAAGAGGAACAGATACTTTATCCTTCGAGCTCAAGCGAGACTATGCAGTTCCCAGAGTCCTCGAGGTCTTTACCGACTTGCCGGGCAGCCTGCGCCTTCGCCCCACCCTGATTTACTCCGGGCTGGTCAATGACCTGAAGAAAAGCCTGGCCAGTCCGCCAAATAAAAACAAGCCAAAATACAAAACCTTAATTCTTGACTTACGCAATTGTTCGGGTGGCGATGAGGAGGAAGCTAAACGTCTGGTCAACCTGTTCGTTAAATCGGATCAGGCTGGTTATTTTGAAAAAAAAGGTCAGAAGGAAAACTTAATCCTGAATGAAGAGCCGCTCTTCCCCAAACTTGACCTGATTATCTGGGTCAATCCTGCCACCATGGGCCCGGCTGAACTCATCGCCGGCTGCTTACATGAACTCAGACAGGCTACTATCATTGGCACCGATACCCCCGGTCTGGTTGCTCAACGAGAAAACTTCCAGCTCGATGATGGCAGCCTGATTGTTCTGGTGACTTCGGCTTTCAGCCTGAAATCAGGCCTGAAACTTCTGGATAATAGCCTGCCAGTGGATATCAAACTCAGTTACTCGGACAAAGTTGACCAGGATTACTTTGATAAGACAAGGGAAAGGCTAACCAACCTCCACTAATGCCGGTCAAAACTAAGCGCACCCCCCGCAATCTTACCTTCCAGAATTTCTTTTTGCGGCTAAGCCTGGTTTTAGTGATGCTGGCTCTGATCTCCGGAATTTCACTTGATTATCTAAACTTCCGGCAGAAGGAAACTTCTTATCTGCCCTGGACCTGGCTCACCCGCCCTTCTGTTTCAACTCAGGCCGGGGAAAAAGTAGAAAAAAAAGTGAAGACCGCCAGCCGGCAAAAACCGGCTAGACAGGAAAAACCTGTTTCCAAGCCGGCCGCCGATATTTCCAGTCAGACGGATCTTCCCCTGGTAGCGATTATTATTGATGATCTGGGCCAGGACCTTAGTTTCATGAGGGCTTTAATCAATCTTCAGGTTCCCTTGACTGTAGCCATTCTGCCTGAAGCGAGACAGGCGTTAGAAACTGCTCAGCTGGCTTCTGACCAGCAGTTTGATGTCCTGATTCACCTGCCGCTCGAAGCCTTTAACGGTCAGACAATTGGGACTGGAGCTGACGGGTTAATTACCACCACCATGAGCCGGGAGGAAATCTGGACAAGGCTGGAAAAGGATCTTGAACGGCTGCCAATGGCCAAAGGCTTCAATAACCACATGGGTTCTAAAGGCACAACCAATCAATATTTGATGGAAACGATCATGGAATTTTTAAAAGAGAAGAATCTGTTTTTTATTGACAGCAAAACCAGCCCCAAGTCAATTGCTTACGATCTGGCTGTGAACATGAAGATTCCGGCCGGTTCCCGCCAGGTTTTTCTTGATGCCGATGAAGACCGGAGCAAGATAAAGGACAGGTTGTTTGAACTTTTCCTCTCGGCTAAAAAGAACGGCCAGGCCATAGGCATCGGTCATCCTTTTCAGGAGACTCTCCAGATTCTGGAGACTTATCTGCCTGAAGCCAGAAATTATGGGGTGCAACTGACCAGAGTTTCTGAAATCATTGATAGACAGAAAAATACCGGCCAGAAAAAGGCTTCCGACTGAGCAGATAAAGACCCTGGCCTTCAGCTGTAATCCTGTTCGACCTGAGGCAAATAAAGGTTCTTTCCACAGCAGCTTTTTTTGCTATACTATAAGTAACACTGTCCTGGAGGATAAAAAAATGAAAAAGATAGTGATACCAGTCGTTATGCTGGGTGTTTTAGCTTCTCTTCTTTTTTTACCGGCCTGTAAATCAATGTCTACTGAGGAACTGAAAAAATCAATTGAAGTGGTTGAAGTTCAAACCAAATGGGTCAGCAAGGAATACCGAGCCTGGCCACCCAAGCTGGTCCTGGTGCCGGTAATTTCTTTCCGGGTCAAGAATATCAGCGACCAACCCCTGAACTATATAAACTTCAATGCTATTTTTAGATTTCAGGGTGAGAGTAAAGATCTGGGCAGCGGTTTCCTGGCAGCCATCAGAAAAACCCCTATTTTGCCAGGAGAAACGAGCCAAGTCATCAGCCTGAAAAGCAACTACGGGGTAGAAGGCAAGACTGTCGAATCATTTAAAGACAATCCTTACTGGAAAACCGTTACCGTTAAACTTTTTGCCCGGTCAAAAGGTTCTGATTATGCTCTTCTCGGAGAATATGAAGTCTCGAAGACAATAGATTTTAAGGAAGACCAGACAGTGACGCCGGTAACCGTGCCACCGGAAGAAACAAAAAAATAATTTTTACTATCTTGTGAAACCGCCCGAAAGAAAGGAAGAAGTTGATGGAAGTTATCTTGCCCCAGCAAGTTTTTTTAACCAGAGGACAGGGTCAGCACCGGGAAAAACTGGTCAGTTTCGAACTGGCCTTAAGGGAAGCCTGCATTTCGCCTTTTAATCTCGTCCGGGTTTCAAGCATTTTTCCCCCTCACTGTCAGGTAATCAGCCGGCAGTCTGGCTTGAAAAAGCTGCACCCGGGGCAAATTGTCTTCCTGGTTATGAGCGAAAACTCGACTGATGAAGCTCAGCGCTTGATTTCCTCAGCCATCGGTCTGGCTATTCCCCGGGACCCGGAGCAATATGGCTATCTAGCTGAATATGAAGGCCTGGGCGAGACTGAAAGAGAAGCCCGGCTCCGGGCAGAAGAGCTGGCCGCTGAAATGCTGGCTACTAAACTCGGTCAGAATTATTCCCCTCAAAATTTCAAAAGGGGAAAGTCAAACTATTATCATCTGAGCGAAAAGCTAACGGTTCAAACCAGGAGTATTTCTCAAATGGCTACCGGCGTCAAAGGCCTGTGGACAACCACGGTGGCGGCTGCCGTCCTGGTCACCGGATAGAATAAACCGGCCGATTGCTTATGATTTAATAAAGACCGGTCTTAAAGATTAAGGGGATTGGGATTAAGAATCTTAATAAAACTTTCTTCTCTTAGTTTTTTAACATATTCATCTATTTTTTTGGCCCGGATCTCACTAAACAGCTTATTTTCAATATCCTGTCTGGCTTCATCAAAGGTTTGCTGATGGCTTTCCTTTTTTTCTTCCAGTTTAATTAAATACCAGCCATTCTTGGCTTGAATCCAGTCACTAATCTCTTCTATTTTTAGTTTTTCTACACCTTGCTCAATAGCCTGATCGAGTTCGCCTTTTTTGAAAAAGCCAAGATCCCCGCCATTTTCCTTAGGACCTTCAGAATACTCCTGAACCAGATCCTCAAAAGATTGTCCTTTTTTTAGCTTATCGCTTATCTCTGCTCTTTTCGTTTCCAGAGCGGAGACCGTATTATTAGTACTGGAAAGATAAATAGCTTTAATCCGGTATTCAGGCGGGATAACAAATTCTGATTGATGCTGTTTATAGTACTTGACAATTTCAGCATCGTCGAGAACAATCGTCCGGTCGACTTCAGTATAAATTACCGCCTGTCTTAGATAATTTTCTTCGAGCTGTTTAACCCATTGATCATAATTAACGCCTTGAGCATCCATGGCCCGGATGAGGTCAGCATCGGACTCAATATTATTCTGGGTTTTGATCTGGGCAATAGTGCCTTTAACCTGTTCTTTGACGTTCAGGCCCTGTTCCTTAGCTTTCTGCAGAAGGAGAAGGTCGGTGATCATCATGTCAAGCAGATTAGTCCTTAACCGCTCATATTCCCGGAAATAGCTTTCACCGCTTAACTGCTGGCGAAGTATTTGAACCGTCGAATTAAACTGCTCCCGGTAATCAGACAGGGTGATCACCTCCCCGTTGACGATAGCCACAATTTCCTCCACCACATCGGCTGAAACCAGGCTGAAGAAGGCCAGGAGGATTAAAGCCGTGAGAAGCACTTGTTTCCTACGCATTTTCATTCCCTTCATAATTAAAAGGCAAATTTTCCGAGAAAACCTGCCAGTGATAGGTCGCCTTAAGTTCTTCAATTTCTTTATTGATAATATCTTTAACTTTACTTTCAATTAAAATGTTTCTTATCTGCCGCGAAACTTCATCCTCTTCAAGCAGGGCCGGCTCATATTTCCTGTCCAGCCGGAAGATATGATAGCCATAAGCTGATTGGAAAACCCGGGATATTTTGCCCTCTTCCAGGGCAAAAATCACCTTTTCCATATCATAAGGCAAGTCGCCTGGTTTAAAAACACCCATTAAACCGCCTTTATAAGCGTCCGGCGCTTCTGAATAATCACGAGCCGCCTGCCGGAAGGTCTGTTCATCAGCCTGCCCCAGTTTTTGCTGGAGTTCAACCGCCAGATCGCTTGACTTGACCAGAATCTGGCTGACCATGATCCGTTCGGGGACTAAAAAATCTTTTTTATGCTTCTCGTAGTAGGCTTTGATTTCTTCATCAGTTACGGTTACTTCTTTTATTTTTTCATATTTATATTTTTCAACCAGCAGGCTATCTCCCAGTCCTTCATCGCCGGCCAGTTGCTCTTTTAGCCCGGGCTGGGGAGGATAATCCCGGACTAGCCGCTGTAAAAATGCCTGTTTTTCTGATTCGGCCAATTCCATCTTTCTCATTTTAGCTGAGAAGAGAATTAACTTATCTTCCACAAATTGCTCAAACAGCCCGCTCAGGGCCTCGCTATCTATGTCCTGTTCCTGAGGAATGACCTGCCTGACATAATTTTCAAAATCAGACAGGGTGTAAGTTATATCCTCTATTTTCAGGACCGCCAGCTGAGTTTTTCTTTCTTCCGTTTTTATTTTCTGCTTTTGCTCAAGAAAGTGATAGCCAAAGAAACCAGCACCCCCTACCAGGACGATGAGGATGATAATCAACAGGCGAGTTTTCTTCATAAAAGACTCAATTAATTATAATATAGCTGCTCAACTCCTGCAAGATAAACAGCGCCTCGCCCAGAAAACTCTGTTCGTCTTCAGCCTTGATATTGAATGAGATCAGCCCTAAAGGGGAGACGCTGCCGGCATACCGGCGTAATAAGCCCTGGACCTTATTCCACAGGAAGTTTGTTTCCGGAGGAAATTTTATGACCAGCCGCAGCCCGTTCCGGTCGAGGGCAGTGGCTCTGATTTTCTGGGCATAGAATCTGATCCGGGCATAATAAAAAAGATTCTCAACACTAGGGGGCAGAGGGCCGAAGCGGTCTTCGACCTCTTCCCTGATTTTCAGGGCTTCATCTGGCTGTTCAAGAGAGGATAGCCTTTTATAGAGGGTTAATCTTAAATTGACCTGGGGCAAATAATCCTCCGGAATTCTGAAATCAATCTTGAGGTTAATCTGACATTTGATTTCTTCAGTTTTTTCGCCTTTTTGTTCTCTGATGGCTTTATCAAGGAGTTGCAGGAAGTACTCATAACCAACGGCCTCGATAAATCCATGCTGCCGGTGGCCAAGTATATTCCCGGCCCCGCGAATCTCCAGATCTCTGGCCGCCAGCCGGAAGCCGGAGCCCAGTTCGCTGAATTCCTTCAAAGCCTTGAGCCTTTCCCTGGCTTCAGCTGTCAGTTCAGACAGGGGTGGCACTAAAAAATAGGCATAAGCCTGGCGGGAAGAACGTCCGACCCGGCCTCGCAGCTGGTACAGCTGGGCCAGGCCATAAAGGTCTGCCCGGTCAACAATCAGAGTATTGACCAGAGGAATATCTATACCATTTTCAATGATAGTCGTCGAAATAAGAACATTATATTTCTGATCGATAAAGGCTGACATTCTCTTTTCCAGTTCACTCCCTGGCATCTGACCGTGGATGGTTATAACCCGGGCCTCAGGCACCAGCTTTTCCACCAGCCTGGCTATCCGGTCGATGTCTTCTATCCGGTTGTGAATATAGTAGACCTGGCCCGACCGCTCCAGCTCCTGCTTGACCGCCGAGGCCACCAGCCGGCTATTAAAAGGGGCTACCACCGTATGCACTGCCAGCCGGTCACGTGGCGCCGTCTCGATGAGGCTGATGTCGCGCAAGCCGCTTAAAGCCAGGTTGAGCGTCCTGGGAATCGGAGTAGCCGTCAGGGTCAGGACATCAACGTTGGTTTTTAGTTTCTTTATTTTTTCTTTATGGCTAACTCCAAACCGCTGCTCTTCATCAATGATCAGCAAACCGAGATCTTTGAATTCGACGTCAGACGACAGCAAGCGGTGGGTGCCAATAACGATATCAACAAAACCCTTCTTTAAATCGGCCAGGATTTTCTGTTGTTCCTTTTTAGTCTGTAATCTGGTCAGCCCTTCAATCCTGACCGGGAAAAGCATCATCCTTTGCCGGAAGGTGGTCAAATGCTGATTGGCCAGAACTGTCGTTGGACAGAGGACTGCTACCTGTTTCCCATCCATCGCTGCCTTAAAAGCAGCTCTCATGGCCACTTCCGTTTTCCCATAGCCAACGTCGCCGCAGAGCAACCTGTCCATCGGCTGGGCTGACTCCATATCTCTCCGGACTTCCTGAATGGCCCGGGCCTGGTCGTCAGTTTCTTCATAAGCAAAAATCTGATCAAACTCTCTTTCCCATTGCCCTTCAGGACTGAAGGCAAAGCCCTGGGCAGTTTTCCGCCTGGCATAAAGTTCAATCAGTTCCTGAGCAATTTCTTCGGCTGCTTTTTTCACTCTGGCCCTGGTTTTAACCCAGGTCTGCCCGCCCAGTTTATCCAGCTGAGGACTAACCCCGGCTGAGCTGGCAAATTTCTGAACAAAGTTTAGATCCTCAACCGGAACCAATAAGCGATCGTCATCACGGTAGATCAGTTCAATAAAATCGCGAGGCTGCCCGTCCAGGTCAATTTTTTTTAAGCCATCAAATAAGCCAACCCCGTATTCCGTATGAACCACATAATCACCCTGCTTTAAATCCTGAAACTGTGAAAAAAAGAGTTTTCTGGCCGGCCGGCTGACCAGGACCCTTTCTTCGGTAAAAACATCCTTTTCAGCAAAAATATAAATTTTTTGCCGGGGGTAGCTGAAGCCTTTTTGGAGCTGGCCTTCGACCAGGTTGATTTCCTCGCCTCTGGGTTCCTCTTTGACGTCCGAAACAGTTTTGACTGTCAAATCGTTTTCCTGCAGGAGATGGGCCAGCCGGTCTTTTTTCCCCGGGTTGGATAATAAGATATAGCAGAGGTCTCTTTCTTCCTGGCGTTTTTTTAGATATTGAAGGAAAAAGGGAATCCGGTTATCAAATCTCGGCACGGGTTGAAAACCTAACTGGATGGTTGGACGCTCAGTCTCTTCTGAAAATTCCTGCAAATAAACTGATTTGTTTTTGATAGCCTCTAAGAAATCAAGAGAAAAGATTTCTTCGGGCGGAATGGCAAAACTCTTTTGCTGGCTGAGACTATCATAATTTTTTTCCCAGCTCTCAAATTGCTCTTCCCATTCCCTGTCCACCAGGTCTTTCTCTTCCAGGATAAACAGCGGGTTGGATAAATAGGAGCTAAAAGGCTGGAAATGACCGCCGGCAGCCAGGGCATAATAGTCAAAAGGGGGCAGGACTTCTCCTTCTTCCCAGAGCTTGATTTTTTTCTCAAGGTCAGCTAAACCAGTTTCCCTTTTTCTGGCCTGCCGTTTAAACTCCTCCCTGAACTCCTGGCCGCCGGGATATTCTTTAAGGGAAGGAATAAGAATCCATTCGAGCCGGCTAACTGACCTCTGCGTAGATGGATCAAATTCGCGGATCGAGGCCACCTGGTTTTCAATAAACTCCAGGCGGAAGGGATTTTTTGACCAGACAGAATAAATATCAACTATCCCGCCCCGGAAAGCGTATTCTCCGGCTGATGAGACCAGATCCTCTTGAGTGTAGCCATATTCAGCCAGCTGCTGGAGCAAAAGATCCCGGCCAAAAGCCTGACCGCGATTTAACTTCACCACTGACCTGGACAGATCTTCCGGCCGGGGAACTCGCTTGAGAAGCCCGGCGAGATTGGTCAGAATGATAGGCTGCTGTCCCTGGCTCAAGTTATACAGGACCTTTAACCTGGAAGCCACCGTTTCCAGTGGCACCGGAACCTCTAAATAGGGATCAGAGCTTAGAGCCGGCAGCGACTGGACTTCCCGCCTGATAGAGAAAAAACCCAGCAGGTTCTTAATTTCCTGTTCGATTTCCTCCAGAGACCAGGCCTGGGGTTCAATAATTACCAGCGGCCTGTCTATCTGGCCAGCTAACAGGGCATAAAAATAAGCCCTGGCCTCAGGGATTAAACCTGATAAATTAAGACAGTCCTCCCCCCGTTTCAGTTTTTCTACCAGGGCCTTGAACTCTGGCAGATCCAGAATAAACTCAAGACTCACACTGACATTTTAGACGAGAGAAGACCGCAGGTCTATCCCCCGGACTGATTTTGACCGGCCAGCAGCTCTTTCTCTATTTTGACTATTTCTCCACCGGCCAGCTGGCATTTAAAAACTTCTTTAATCTGACCTGACCGGCTATCCATAATCCTCTTTTTTGAAATCACCTTTTCGACCAGATAACGTTTCCCCTCTGCATAAACGGCTAAGGGTTTTTCCTGTCCGTAGCCACCGGCATAAAACTCAACACTCTCAATCTTCATTTTGCTAAAGGCTGTTGGCAGTCAGCAACTTTTTCCCATCTTTATTTTAGCTCATAGGCCCCGGCCAATTCAAAATGCCTGGCAAACAAGCCAACAGGCTTTGGCCCTGGCCGGCAGAAATTTAGAACCGCCCCTATCTTTTTAGCCTCAGGCTAAAGGCAACCACTTGCTGATAATCGGCTGGCTGAAAAAGAAAAAGGGGAGAAATCAGCTGATTCCTCCCCTTTTCAACTCAGTTAGAAGCAGTTATCAAAAGCTATAGCGGACTGAGAATCTGAGCGTTCGGGTCAGATTGGAAATGCTGGTTATCTTCTTAAAGGTGCCGCTCATATTATAGGTTCCCACCCCTGAGTTATTATCAACCGGCATCCAGGTTCCACCCGGATTCTGATTGATGTTGATATAGTGCTGGCCCAACAGGTTAAAGATATCAACAAACAGGCCCAAACGGCCATATTTTTTCAGGCTGAAAATCTTTTCCAGGCGGGCATCAAGAATGTTGTAGGAATAATACCGTCTGGTGCCGACAGCTTCGAGATTAACATAATAGGTATTATAGATATTAATGTTATTCGCCGCTGCCCAATCTTCTGGAGGAACTACGGTTACACCGCGAGCCCAGGGAGTGCCACTGCTGAAGCGGTAATTAAAGGAAGCCACAAATCCATAGGGAATGTTAAACGAACCGAAGAGTTTGATAACCAGCGGGCGATCGTCATAGGTCCGGCCATTGCTATAAACAAACCAGTTAGCATCATTGGCGGCCGAGGTATAGCCATGAATATCATTGTAACCACCCTGCATATTGCCCCAGGTCTTAGAATAGTTAATCGAACCACCCAGCTGCCAGCCATGGGAAAAACGTTTCTCAAAAGACAGTTCAAAAGCCGAATATTTGCGGAAACCCTCAGGAATATTTCTGACCTGGAGAATCCAGTTTTGAGGAGCATCATTACTCATAAAGTACATGGTCACTTCCTGAGCAGGGAAACTGCCAGCTGCCGGAACAGTGGTCGTAAAGGGCACCCAGTACTCATTACCGGGCGTGGTTGTTGGGTTATACCAGGTCTGACCTGTCTCCAGATCATACAGGGCATCGTCCAGAATGTTCTTTTTAACTTTGTACATGTAGTTCAGGCTGACTTTGAAATTCTTAAAAAGCTCATGATCAAGCCCAACAACGATCTGCTCGTCATAGGGTGCCTTGGTATCAGGTGAAATGCCGGTGATCCAGTTTTCCCTGAGCATTTCGGCCGGGTTCGACCAGGACCACATCATCTCATAATAGTCACCCAGGCTGGGGGCGTCAGGCTGGCCATTGCCATTCTCATCCCACCAGTTGAAATAGTATTCCTTGTAGTAAAGCGGGTGGCACTTGTAAATGATTGAGCCCCAGATTGATTCGCGATAGAGGCCATAATTAAATTTCACAGCTGTTTTTCCATCGCCAAAAAGATCATAGGTAAGGCCGATTCTGGGCGAAATATTAAACCAGTCAGCCATATTACTGACCCCTTCCATGTCAAACTGACCGTAGGGGTTAAAGCCGATTTCAGGTTCAATTAATAAAGCACCTAATTCACTGGCAAAGCTGCCTGTTTCACCCTTGTGAATGTCAGGAATCCAGCCTTTGGTGCCATCAAAGCGGAGGCCCAGATTGATGGTCAGCCTGTTCTTAATGGTCAGCGAATCCTGGAGATAGCCGCCATACCGGGTGAAATCGCCTTCGACCATGCTGTCGTTTTTATTCTGTCCGAGAGCCCAGAAGCCGATATAGCCATCTCCATACCATTCCCGTGGATAGCCTTGAGCGGTCCAGTAATAAGGGTTGTTATTATACCAGGGCCATTCCATGGTGTTATTCTTCCAGTTAGCCCACTTGGCAGCCCCCCGTTGGATCTCAGCGCCAATCTTTAATTCGTGGTCAGCTCCAAGAAAATCATCGACAAAACGGGTCAGGTGAGCAGAAAGCTGTAAGGACGGGCGGCCATTCCACTGATCGGCATAATAACCGCTTCCGAAGTAATAGCCGGTATAGCCATCCCACATGTAAGGAACATTGGTTTGCTCGGTGCGAACGAAAGGTAAAGTGGCCTCAACCGTAGCATAACCGCCCCGGGCTTCAAACAGAGTGTTACTGTTAATCATCCAGGTCAAAACCCCGGTAAAAGCATAATTGGCCCAGGGATCAGTTTTATACAGGCAATCAAAAGGTATATTCCAGCCAGAGGCAGCGGTATTGTCAGTCGTCTGCTGAATATTACCCATCACCGCCAGTTTGACATTTTGAGCTAACTGAAAAGTCAATTTGCCAAAGGCCGCCCAGGTTTTACTTTTCCGGTCAAAGTTATCATAAGCAGTTCCGTCATAGGGAGAAACAAAGGGAATAAAACTGGAATGATAGGCATTTCTGGCATAACGCCCATCAACATAAAACCAGATCTTGTCTTTAATAATCGGACCGCCAAACCCGCCGGAAAGATCATAGTCATAAATAGCTGAAGATGGTTTCGACAAGCCCATGGCTTTTAATTCCTCGGTTGGGACGACAGCCCTGGTCAGGTCTTCGTTAGTATAGTAGCCCTGAAGCAGGCCGGAGAATTTATTTCCGCCGGACTTGGTAATAGCGTTGACGAAACCTCCCAGAGTCCAGCCAACTTCAGCTGGAGCCCCACCGGTCAGAACCTCAACTTCCTCCAGAACATTAAAATCGACCGGGATGCTGAGTTGCTGCTGGGTCGCATCATTAGCATTAAGGCCATCAATTTGATAGGTATTGCCGGCGGCGGTAGCTCCTTTAATGTTACTGGCATCAACCGTCCCGGGAGTAAGAGTAATAATGGAATTCAGATTGCGGCCAATGGGCAGGCTCTGGATTAAGTCAGCTTTATAGATTTGCTGGGTCTTGGAAGCCTTGACGTCAACGACCGGGGCCGCCCCGACTACCGTTACCTCTTCTTCCATCTTTTTGATACTTAATTTTATGTTTCTGGTAATCGTCAAGCCAACCCGGACTTCAATGCCCTCTTCAATATAGGTCTGAAAACCAGAAAGCTCGACCGTCATGGTATAAAGGCCAGGCGGCAATAACAGAATTCTGAATGTCCCGTCAGCCCTGGTCACATCAGTCGCTTTGCCCATCAGACTGGGGCCGCTGACCAGGATATTGGCACCGGGCAGGGGGACGCCCTCTTCATCGGTAATGACACCGCGAATCGAGCCTGTTTCCCGGCTGGAAATCTGGCCAAAAAGCGATAGTCCAGAACTTAGAGCCAGGAAAATTGCCATCACTAAGAAAAGCTTTTTTCTTCTCATTTTACCTCCTGAGTATCTCAAAACGAGAGTTTTCATTCCAATTCTTAGATCAATCACACCGAGTCATTTAAACTATTACGCTGCACTCCACAAAATTATCACCTCCTGTATAATCTGATATATTTAGTTTCACATTAGATGTATAAGCTATTTTAATATCAGATGTCAAACGTTTTTTTGGCTGGCTTTAGAGCTAATAATCTCCCATTGCATAACCTCAGTAAAATGATGAAAATATAGGTCTGAAGACTATAAAAGGAGATTTCTATGGAAAATAATAAGGTTCTGGTGGTGGCTATCCTGGCTCTGACACTTATCGCCGGTGTCTTCGACCTTCCCGCTTCAGCCAGGACGGTCCGCTTAACCGTCTTCTATCCATCTGTCGGCACCATTAAAAATCTTCAAGCGCTGAGGGAAAAAGGGTTTATTAATATCCCGGAGCTGGAAGTTACCGGTGTCTATCATAAAAAAGAATTAACCGATTATGAAGCAGCCATAAAATATGCAAAAGCTAATAACCTGGCCTGGATGCATTTCCACCCGGTTTCGGCTGAGATCAGTGAGTCGGACATTTTCCGTCAAAATGCCTGTAGCCCCGAGTTTGTCTGGATAATAAATAATTCTGATGGAATAATTTTCTTCGGGGGGCCCGATATTCCCCCTTCGGTTTTTAAGGAAGAGACCAATCAACTGACAGTCATTGAGGATCCCTATCGCCATTATTTTGAACTGTCAGCTATTTTTCATTTTCTGGGAGGCTCGCAGGATAAAAACTTTAAACCCTTACTCGAATCCAGACCGAAGCTGCCAGTTCTTGGTATTTGCCTCGGCGCTCAGAGCCTTAATGTCGGGACCGGGGGAACACTTATTCAGGATATCTGGTCAGAGATTTATAATCAGAATAGCCTGGAAGATATCATCGCCCTTGGGCCTGATTGCTGGCATAATAATCCTTACCGAAAGCTCAGACCAGATCTAAATCTTTCTGGCTATACTTTTCACCGGTTGGATCTTCTGCCCGGGGAATTTTTTATTAAAACCCTCGGCTTCTCGGAGAAAGATCATCCCCGCATTTTGAGTTCTCACCACCAGGCTATTGATCAACTCGGTCAGGGCTTTAAAGTCGCGGCCCTTTCTTCCGATGGCAAAATCATTGAAGCTATAAGGCATACCAGATATGCCAATGTCCTCGGGATCCAGTTTCACCCTGAGAACTATCGTCTGTGGGATGAAAATTTCAAGATCAGTCTGGTGCCCGGTGATACCCCCGATAGCTACTGGAATATTCTTAACAACAATCCACCCAGCCTTGAATTCCACCGGAAAATCTGGCAGTGGTTTGCCCGGGCGATGGGGAAAAAATAGCAAGCTGCCGGCCAATAAAGGTCTCAGCTTTCGAAATTTAGGTCTTGAGAAATCAGCCTTAAATTGATATTTTTATTTTAGTCCCACGAGGAGGTAGAAAATGAGAAGCACCATAACCGGCTTGATTCTAACCCTATCTGTTGTTTCTTTTTTGCTGATAACAGCTTGCAGCCAGCCGGCGGCCAAAGATCCAGTCCGGCTTTTTAAGGAAGACCTGAACTTTCTCCAGGCCAAAACTGGAGTCATTGTTCTTTCAAACCGGGATGGCCAGGCTATGGTGGCCGTCAATCCTGATATTCAGGGTAGAGTGATGACCAGCACCGCTAAAGGTCCTGAGGGCCTGAGCCTTGGCTGGATCAATCAGGAATTAATTGGCTCTGGCCAGAACAATATCCACATGAACGCTTTTGGTGGTGAAGACCGTTTCTGGCTTGGTCCGGAAGGCGGTCAGTTCTCACTCTTTTTTAAAAATGGCTCGCCTTTTGATCTGGATCACTGGTTTACCCCGCCGCCGGTGAATGAGGGCAGTTTTGAGCTGGTGTCCAAGGATAGAAATCAGGTAGTTTTAAAGAAAGAAATGAACCTGACCAATTATGCTAACTTTGAATTCAAAATCAGAGCCGATCGGACAATTCGCTTGCTCGATAAAAATCAATTAGAATCACTGGGCCTGCCTTTAACTGATAATCTGGACTGGGTAGCTTTTGAATCGGATAACCGGATTACTAATGCGGGCGACCTGCCCTGGACCAAAGAAAACGGGCTGGTTTCCATCTGGATTCTGGGCATGTTCAACCCTTCTCCAGCCACCACCGTGGTTGTCCCTTTTAAGCCAGGGCCAGAATCAGAACTTGGGCCGGTCGTTCATGACACCTATTTTGGCAAAATACCTCCAGAGAGATTAAAGATTACGGATAAAGTCATTTATTTTAAAGCAGACGGCCAGTATCGCAGCAAATTAGGGATTCCGCCCCGGCGGGCGCTGCCCTTCCTTGGCAGCTATGATCCCATCCATCAGGTTTTAACTATTGTCCATTATAGCCTGCCCGAAAATCCGGCCGACTATATTAATTCTCTCTGGGAAATCCAGAAAGACCCTTATGATGGCGATGTGGTCAATGCCTACAATGACGGGCCAACCGCTCCCGGAGCCAAGTCTCTGGGCTCTTTTTATGAACTGGAATCCTCTTCTCCCGGAGCAACTCTCAAACCCGGTGAATCACTCAGCCATGTTCACACTACCATCCATCTTCAGGGCGAAGAGAAAGACCTGGAACCCATAGCTAAGAAACTTCTGGGAGTCAGCCTGGAGGAAATCAAGCAGGCTTTCAAATCAGAGTAAGGTAATTCTAACCGGACAGGCCAGGCTGTGGTCAGCCTGGTCAGGACTGCCGTTGGTTTAAATGATCGGCCGTTTCCTCCTGGAGGCAGACAGAGAGATGATGATTTTTTCGATGGTTAGTTTTTGGACAATGATCGATTACCTTAATCACTTCAGTGGTTTATAATTTCCAGTTTTTTTATCCCCTTTACCTCTTTAAAATAATTTAACAAGGAGAAGATCAATGAAAATCATCGTTCTTGGAGCGGGGCTGGTGGGCAAAGCCATGGCCCTCGATCTGGCCTCTGAGCCAGGGTTCAGCCTGACCTCGGTTGATTTGAAGCCAGAAAGCCTGGCCGAACTGGCTGCGGCCGGAATAAAAACCATTCAACGGGATTTAAGCCGGCCTGAAACTATAAGCGAAATAGTCAAAAATTATGATCTGGTCATAAACGCCGTACCAGGTTACTTAGGCTTTCAAAGCCTCCGGGCCTGCCTGGCAGCTGGGCGGAAGGTCGTTGACATTTCTTTTTTCCCCGAAAATCCAATGGAGCTGGAACCGGTCGCTAAGGAATATAACCTGACGGCGGCCGTTGATTGCGGGGTGGCTCCGGGATTGAGCAATATGCTGGCCGGTTACGGACTCAGCCAGCTGGATCAGGCTTTCTCCATCCAGATTTATGTCGGCGGCCTGCCTGTGATCAGAAAGTGGCCCTTCGAATACCAGGCGGTCTTCTCTCCAGTTGATGTTATCGAAGAATATTTGAGACCAGCCAGATGTGTGGAAAATGGGCAGCTGGTGACCAAGCCGGCCTTATCTGAGCCTGAGCTTATGGAGTTTGAAAATCTGGGAACGCTGGAAGCCTTTAATACCGATGGCCTGCGGACCATGATTGACACTCTCACCGTCCCGCAAATGATTGAAAAAACACTTCGTTACCCTGGTCACCGGGAAAAAATGCTGGCTCTAAGACAGGCCGGTTTCTTTGATAATCAACCGGTAGAAATAGCCGGACAAAAAATAAGGCCGGTTGACCTGGCGGCCAGAATCCTTTTCCCCCGGCTCAGGCCGGAAGAAGGCGAAGCAGATCTGACCGTCTTGAGAGTTATCATCAGCGGTCAAAAAGGCGGCCAGCCACTGAAATTAACCTATGATCTTTTTGACCGCTTTGACCCGAAAACCGGAATTCATAGCATGGCCAGGACTACTGGCTATACGGCTACGGCCGTGGCCAGAGCTCTGGCTCAGGGCCTGATTAAGACAACAGGAATAGTCGCACCGGAGTATCTGGGCCTGGAGCCTGAGATCTTTAATTTTGTCCGGACAGAACTGGCCAAACGGAAGATAGTTATTCAGGAAAAAAAGGAAAGGCCAGAAAGCTAAGGCCGGCGGCCGGTAGATTATCGGGTCAAACAGGCCGGGAGTCTTTTTTCCAGGACAGAACAGAAAAAACCGGGCCCAAAAATTCAATCAATAGATCTGTTACTTCTTTAGCTTGGTGGTATCTACCCAGTTTTCTAAAAACTTGGTATCGGCTGCTGACGGCTGTTCCTGCCCGCTCAATAAGGAGTCAATGATAGCTTTCAGGTGGGCATAAGGAAGTGTCCCGATAATCATCCGGTTGTTGATGATCATGGTTGGGGTAGATCTTATCCCATAAGGAAAGCGTTCAGAGGTTTTTTCATACTCCTTGCCGGTGTCGATAATCTTTTTGACCAGCTCTTTAGTCCGCTCATCGGTTAAAGCTTTTTCCACCCCGTATTTTCTGGCCAGCTGCTGGCGCCATTCCGGGTTTTTGGCCTTCTCAAAATTCCTGAATAATTCATCATGGATGAGAAGAAATTTAGACTGGTCGTAGGCGGCCAGATAGGCCAGATCGCAGGCTCCCGGATGTTTATCTTTGTCAACCACCTCGTTGCATTTGGCTTCCAGCGGAAAAAACTGAAAGGCAATATTTATTTTGCCCTCATATTCTTTTTTTATTCTTTCCAGCTGATGGTAAAGGAAAAGACAGTCGGGACAGAGAAAATCAGCATACTCAATAATCCGGATGGGAGCCTGATCAAACTCCTCGGTAGCCTTAGCTGTCCAGTAGGGAGAAATAAGGCTGGGCTCTTTAACCGGCTGTAAACTATAAAATTCTTTCACCACTCTCATCGCCACCCCTCCTGACTGAGCATCCTTCTTGGCTTGATAGAAAAGATGAAAACCAGCAGCACCGATAATGGTTAAAAGGCCAATAGCTACCAGCGGTTTGATCGAGCCAAAAAGGAGATCGCGGAAAAAGCCAGCCAGTCCGCGCGGCTCAGACGGCAGTCCAAATTTCCAGAATAGATAAAAATTTAGAAGTGAAAAAAGGTAATAACCGGAGCACAGTAAACAGAGGCTCTTAAGATAAAAGACCGAATAGAAGAAAAGGGCCAGGACACCCAGACCATTAGGAAGAGCTAACAGCTTATTTACTTTTTCCAGCCGGGGAGAAGGCAAAAAGGCACCGAGCATAACCAGCAGGCCCAGAACCAGGCCCCAGTAGCCCAGGGGAATCCCCTGAAAATGGGCAATAGAAGAATAAGCCGAGCTATTGCAATTAAAAAAACTATTGAGATCACAGAACGAACCGGTAAAAATCGTCTGGGGAAAATTGGCCTTAAAAAAATGATCTATGGTCAGATAAGAAGCAACTGCCATGCCCAGGCCGGTGGTGAAGCTCCAGAATCTGAGCCAGGGACCGTTCAGGGTCAGACTTTTTTCCATGGTTATAACCTCTCTCCGCATCCAGGATTTACTTTTTATTCATTAAAAAATTGTTTAAAGCCAATTGTCAATAGCCAGCTAAAAAAACTGAGGCTGACTGCTTAGCCAAACCAGAAATAAATCGCCAGCTGGAATATCAGCTGTCAGCCTTTACTTCCCGGATACTCCTGAGAATATGGCTTCGGCCTCATCGGTATATTTACCATCCTGACCGAAGAGAATCAGGGGCGCCATCACCTGACAGCCGCCCGCCCCCTGACCGCATTCAGCCAGAAAGAAGTTGGGAGGCTCGTTTTCCCGGGGAAAGACCAGACGGCTGCGCTTTAAGCTCAGGCCGCTTTTCAGCAGCTCTAATTCAAAGCCCGCTCTCCGGCTTTCGGGTAAGATAAAACAGGCCGACCCGTCAACTTTAAGCCAGTTTTTAGACCAGTTCAACATGTCTTCAACCGAAGACAAGATTTCATGCTTGGCTATATTCTTTTCCTCAGTCTGGCTCAGATAGCCTGAGTCTCTGGGAAGGTAAGGAGGATTAGAAAAAATAATATCAAACTGGCGCCAGGGATTATATTGATGAAAATCTTTTTCGATTACCGTGATCCGGCCGTCCAGGTGATTCAACATGATATTGCGCCGGGCCAGATCAGCCAGCCCCTGTTGTACTTCCAGAGCGACAATATGATGGAAAGGCTTCAGGCTGAGGAGCATTGGAATTATCCCGCAGCCGGTGCCAATTTCCAGAATTTCATCGTCCTTTTTGGTCTGAATAAAACTGGCCAAGAGGGGGGCCTCAACTGAAAAGCGGAAGCCATTCTTTCTCTGTAAAACCAGGATTTTCCCTTTATAAAAAGTATTTAAAGTCTCATCAGGCCGCAGAGCAGGATTAACTTCAATCATGTTCGTCCAGATCAGCCATAATTAAAATTTTTGTGGCCTCAACTTTCATCAGGCCGCCCTTAATCGTAATTCTTTCTTCACGGTTATCAGTGGTTTTAAAGGTGATTTCACCCCGGTTGAGGCAAGTATTCAGCGGACGGTGACCAGGCCAGATACCCAGGTAGCCGTCCAGCCCCGGGACCTGAACTTCCGTGACCTTAGCCTCGGTCAGAAGCCTGGTGGGTGAAATAACCTTTAATTCAAAACAAACTGAACTTTCCGGGCTCATATTTTTTTAAGTTCCTCGGCTTTTTCTACTACTTCTTCAATTGGGCCGGCCATGTAAAAAGCCTGTTCAGGCTTATCATCATGCAGGCCATTACAGATTTCCTCAAAGCTCTTAACTGTTTCTTCAACCGGCACATATTTTCCCGGACGGCCGGTGAATTGCTCGGCCACATGAAAAGGCTGCGACAGGAATCTTTGAATCTTCCTGGCTCTAGCCACGATCAACTTATCTTCATCCGATAGCTCTTCGATGCCCAGGATGGCAATAATGTCCTGGAGTTCTTTATAACGCTGCAGAATCTCTTTGACTCTTCGGGCCACCCGGTAATGTTTTTCACCGACTATCCTGGGATCCAGGATTCTGGAAAAAGAGGTTAGTGGATCAACTGCCGGATAAATACCCATTTCAGTTAAAGCCCTCGACAGGTTAGTCGTAGCGTCAAGATGGCTGAAGGTGGTGGCTGGCGCTGGATCGGTAAAATCATCAGCCGGCACATAAATAGCCTGAACAGAAGTTATTGATCCCTTCTTGGTTGAAGTAATTCTTTCTTCGAGCTCTCCCAGCTCGGTGGCCAGATTCGGCTGGTAGCCAACGGCTGAAGGCATGCGTCCTAATAGAGCTGAGACTTCAGAGCCAGCCTGAACAAAACGGAAAATATTATCAATAAAGAGTAGAATATCCTGGCCCAGCTCATCCCGGAAATATTCAGCGACTGACAGGGCTGTCAGGCCAACCCGCAACCTGGCTCCAGGCGGTTCAGTCATCTGGCCATAAACCAGAGCAGTCTTGTTTAAAACGCCAGATTCTTTCATTTCAAGCCAGAGATCGTTGCCTTCCCTGGTTCTTTCACCTACTCCGGCAAAAACCGAATACCCGCCATGTTTAGTAGCTACATTGTGAATGAGCTCCATAATGATAACTGTCTTGCCGACACCAGCTCCCCCGAACAGGCCGATCTTCCCTCCCCTCAAGAACGGCTGCATCAGGTCGATAACTTTAATCCCGGTTTCAAACATTTCCAGCTGGGTACTTTGTTCGTCCAGAGGAGGCGGCTGGCGATGGATTGAATAAAGCTCTTTGGCTTTGATTGGCCCAAGATGGTCAACCGGCTGGCCGATGACATTAATCACCCGGCCAAGAGTGCCTTCCCCAACGGGGACCTCAATTGGCCGCCCCAAGTTGAAAGCTTTCATCCCGCGGGCCAGGCCATCGGTTGGATGCATGGAGACACAGCGTACTTTAAAATCGCCTATATGCTGCTCAACTTCCACAATAATATCTATCGGTACCGGCACTTCGAAGCCTTCACTGGTTATTCTGATGGCGGTATAAATTTCCGGCAGCTGGCCGCCGGGAAAAGCAACATCAACCACCGGACCGATAACCTGCACTATCTGGCCTGTCTCCTGCCCGGTTGAATCTTTAACTTGATTGATATCAGCTTCGTTCATGTCTTACACCTCACGATTGAAGGGCCTCAACTGCAGTTTGAATTTCCAGCAGCTCTTTGGTAATGGCCGCCTGACGCATTTTATTGAGCAGCAGTACCAGGTCAGAGATCAGTTCCTCAGCGTTGCGCGAGGCATTTTCCATGGCCATCATTCGAGCTGCCTGCTCAGCCGCCTGTGATTCAAACAGCGAGTGCTCCACCTGAGCTTGAAGATAAAACTTGAGTAAATAATTGATGATGGCTGAAGCCCTCTGTTCCCACAGCGGCTCCAGCTGCCCTCCCGGCTGCCGGCAAGAATCAGCAGTGACAGGCAGTAGCCTGCTAATGGTAATCCGGGGAGCGGCGATAGAGCGAAATTCATTGTAGATAACATAAACAGCATCAACATTCTGCCGGGTAAACTCGTAATCGATATACTGGTTTAAACTCCGGCTGATAGCCGTGATCTTTTTCTCTACACCGTCAGAGTAGGAAGCCGCTACTGGCCAGGGCAGATTCCGGGCGAAATTAACCGCCTTCTTGCCGATGGGAATGATAGCCAGTTGGCTGCTTTTTCTTTTCTCGCCAAGAAAGCTGGCGGCCGTGGTCAATAGATTAGAATTGAAAGCACCGCACAGTCCTTTGTCCGAGGTAATAATTACCGCTACAATCTTTTTCTCCGGCCTGACCTGAAGATAGGGGTGCTCTTCCAGGCTCAAATCCTGGGTGAAGGAAATAACCAGCTCTGGCAGGGTATGCCAGAAAGGCCGCCTGGCCACTACCTGCCTTTGAGCCTTTCGATAACGGGAGGTGGCCACAGTCTTCATGGCCTGGGTAACCTGCTGGCTATTGCGGACGCTTTGAATCCGGCGTCTTAAATCAATTATGGTGCTCAACTGCTAATCCTTCTTTAAAAACTTTGTTAAACTCTTGCAGGGCCTGATTAATTTCCTGATCGAGATGGAGATCGATCTGTTTGGTGGAAGCAATAGCCTGGAGAAGATGAGTATAATGGGTTTCAAAATAATCATAAAGGCTCTGCTCATAATCTCCTATCGCTTCCAGCGGAAATTCATCCAGGAAACCACGGTTACCGGCATAAATAATCAGGACTTGCTTCTCGACCGGTAAAGGAGAATATGGCACCTGTTTCAAAATTTCGGTTAATCTCAGCCCCCGGTCGAGCTGGGCCTGGCTGGCTTTATCCAGCTCAGTTCCAAACTGAGCGAAGGTCTGTAATTCACGGTATTGAGCCAGATCCAGCCTTAATTTGCCGGCCACCTGTTTCATCGCTTTAATTTGCGCATTACCGCCAACCCGGGAAACGGAAATCCCGACATTGATCCCGGGACGGATACCGGCATTAAACAGGGCCGGCTCAAGATAGATCTGGCCATCAGTAATAGAAATCACATTGGTTGGAATATAACCCGAAACATCACCAGCCTGAGTTTCAATGATGGGTAAAGCGGTTAGCGAGCCGCCTCCCAATTCCTTATTCATTTTAGCTGCTCTTTCCAGCAACCGGGAGTGAAGGTAAAAAACATCACCAGGGTAGGCTTCCCGGCCAGGCGGCCGCCGGAGCAAAAGAGAAATTTCCCGGTAAGCAGCGGCATGCTTGGACAGGTCATCGTAGATGACCAGGGCATGCTGGCCGCGGTCACGGAAATATTCGCCCATAGCACAACCGGCATAAGGGGCTAAATATTGCAAAGCTGATGGATCTGAAGCCGTGGCCGTCACCACCGTGGTATAACTCATGGCCCCATAATCTTCCAGGCTTTTTATAATTTGAGCGACAGTTGAATTTTTCTGGCCAATGGCTACGTAAATGCAGATCACACCTGAGTCTTTTTGATTCAGAATGGTATCAACCACAATGGCCGTCTTACCTGTTTGCCGGTCACCGATGATCAGCTCTCTCTGCCCCCGGCCGATGGGAATCATTGAGTCGATAGCTTTGATGCCGGTTTGAAGCGGCTCGCGGACAGGCATTCTCTCCACCACGCCCGGGGCCAGCCTTTCGACAAACATGGTCAGGTCAGTTTTAATGGGACCTTTGTCGTCAAGAGGATGACCGAGAGGGTCAACTACCCGTCCGATTAAAGCCGGACCGGCTGGCACCTGCAGGATACGCCCGGTTCTTTTGACGATATCGCCCTCTTTGACCAGCTTGGTTTCTCCGAGCAGCATCACTCCCACCGAATCTTCTTCCAGATTTAGAGCCAGGCCATAAACATTGTTTTCAAAAGTCAGCAGCTCGTTATACATCGCATTTTCCAGGCCGTAAACCCTGGCAATGCCGTCGCCGACCGAGATGACGGTGCCCGTTTCTTTGATATCAACGCTGCCGGAAAAATCTTTAATCTGCTGTTCGATGATTCTGGTAATTTCTTCAGCTTTGATTTCCATGCTTCTACCTCTGACTGATTGTCTCCTTCAATTTTAAGAGGCTTCCCTTCAATGAGGCATCATAATAAATGCTCCCCTTCCTGACCAGCAATCCACCCAGGATTTCAGGCTTAAGAGAAAACGTCAACCTGACCGGCTTTTTCTCCACTTTAGCCAGCGTCTCTTTAATTTTTTTCTTTTCATCTTCAGTCAGCTCAACGGCCGAACTGACTTCCAGAGTCTCTATTCCCTGTTCCTTAGCCCAGATTTCAGGCAATTCAGCCACCAGTTCCTGGAGCCAGGCTAATCTTCTATTTTTCGCTAAAAGCCAGATGAGCTTATTAACCCGCTGGTCAAAACTCAGCTTATTTAGAATTTCCTCCAGGATAGAAAGCTGCTGGCTGCTGATGACAAAAGGAGAAGTCAGGGCAAAGTAAATTCCTTCATTGCCAGTAATCAAGTCAGAAAAAGCTTTAAGCTGCTCAAGGCAGAGAGCGAATTCCTGGTCGGTTTTGACCGTACTGGCCAGGCCCTGACCATATTTTCTAATTACTGACTGCCGGTTCATCTAACGTTCCCAGTTTATCTATAGCTTTATAAATTATTTTCCGGTGAAGTTCAGGCCCGAGTTTTTCTTCAATTCTTTTTTCAGCCAGAGAAATACTCAAATCAAGGGTATAGACTTTGAGTTCCCGCTGGCTGCTTTTCACCATCGAATCAATTTCTTCCTTAGCCAGTTTTTTTAATCTTTCGGCTTCATTCCTGGCCTCCAACCTTATCCGTTCTTTTTCTCTGGTGGCCTCCGCCTCGGCTTCTGTCTTCATTTGGTCTATTTCTATATCCAGCCGGTTTAACCTTTCTCTGGATTTTTCCAGCCGTTGCAGGGAGTCAATCCTTCTCTTCTCCGACTGCTTTAAATTTTCTGCGACCTGATCTGATTTATGCTGGAGGAATTTAAGCAAGGGCTTATATAGCAGATAAGTCAGGCCGCCAAAAAGCACGACGAAATTTACCACCTGCCCCAGAAAGGCTGTCAGGCTAAACCCCGGCTCAGCCTCCGCTGCGCCCAGCCAGCTGAAGGCTAAAAGCATAATTAAGATAAATAGACCAGATCTTAAAAGAGCCAACCAGTATGTCACTGCAGTAATTTTTCCTCTAATTCCCTGGCAATAGTCTCGACCCTTTGATCAAGTTCAGTTTTAAGCCTTTCCACTTCATCATCAAGCTGCTTTTTGACCTCGGCCACCTGACCCTGAACTTCAGTTTGAATATCCTGAGTCAATCTGGACTTCTCAGCCAGAGCCTCGGAGACAATCTTCTGGCGAATAGACTGGGATTCCTGCCTGGCTTCTTTCAGCCGGTTCTCGACCTGATCAAGATGCTGCTCGTATTCCTTTAAGGCCTGCTGATAAATTTTTTCGTTTTCATCCAGAATTTTTTTTCTCTTCTGTCTTAATTGAAGGATTGGTTTAAAAAAAACCCGGCTCAGGACCAGGACTAAGATCCAGACCAGAATAAAGATAACCAGAAAGTTCCAGTTAATTTCAAGCAAGGGCTAAACCTCGTCATCTATAGATTAAAAATTTAGCACTACCTAAGGCAAAAAGCAAACCCTCAGAGACAGGCCAGCTGGCCCACCGGATTCAACCCGGCAAAAAATTTTTTAGCCTCACCCACCAGAAAAAGCGACCCGGCTACCAGGACCGGCACTTTTCCTGAGGACAAAGTCAGAGCCAGCCTCAGGGCTGATGGGACATCATCTTCCAGAAAAAAAAGGGGGCTAAATTTTTTCAGCCGTTGAGCAATATCTTCAGGGCGGGCAGCCCGGTCCAGAGGCGGCCTGGTCAGAATGATCCGGCTGGCTAATGGAAATAACTTCGCCGCAACTTTTTCCAGGTCCTTGTCTTTCATAATGGCAAAAACCAGGATAAGTGGCTGGCCAATTTTTTCCCGGACATAATCACTGACGGCTCTCGCTCCGTCTTCATTATGACCCCCATCAAGAATAATCAGAGGTACCCGGCTGATAACTTCCAGCCGCCCTGGCCAGTTAACTGTCTCTATGGCTTCGACTATTTTATCTTTTTTAAGCTGGTAGCCCTGCTCCCCGAGGGTTTCAGCAGCGGCGATGGCTATGGCCGCATTTTCTCCTTGATGAAGGCCAGGAAGAGAAGGCTGGAAGCGGTAAGTGGCAGACGGGGTTTTAAAGGTAAATTGATAGCCGTCCGGTGTTGACCGGTGAGTCAGTTTCCGGCCCTGGCTAAAGGCCCTGATCAGAGGAGCTCCTTTTTCCCGGCATTTTTTCTCGATAACTTTAAGAACTGTTTTGTTTTTGACGCCAGCCAGACAGGCCAGGCCTTTTTTGATGATTCCGGCTTTTTCTGAGGCGATTTTAGCCAGGGTATAACCAAGATATTGCTGGTGATCATAGGAGACGGAAGTAATGACTGAAAGTTCAGGAGTGATGACATTGGTCGCATCAAACCGTCCTCCCAGGCCGACTTCGACCATGGCCAGGTCAACTTCTTCCTGACTAAAATATTCAAAGGCACAGAGAGTCAAAATCTCAAAAAAGGTCAGTGAGCCGGTTAGCTGTCCGGCCTTTTTCAGCTTCTTTTCCTTCTTTTTCAGGTCCAGGAGCAAGCGGCAGAAAGTATCTTCTGGTATCATCCGGCCATTAACCCTGATCCTTTCCCTGACCTCAACCAGATGGGGCGATGTATAAAGCCCGGTTTTATAGCCATTGAGCCGGAAGATACGCTCCAGCATGGCACTGACTGAACCTTTACCGTTGGTTCCAGCCACATGAATGGCAGAAAACTTTTCTTGGGGCTGGCCAAGAGAGGCCAGCATACCCTTCATATTGTCGAGACCCAGTTTGATGCCAAAAAGTTGAGCCTCATCAAGATAGCGCTGACAGGCAGAAGAGATCATCGGGGTTTATTCAGGAAAAGCCTCAGAGCTTTGATCAAATAATTTCTAAGATATTTTCTTTCCACCACGTCATCAATCATCCCATGAGCCAGCAGGAATTCGGCCCGCTGGAAGCCTTTGGGCAGTTTTTCCTTAATAGTCTGTTCGATGACCCGGGGACCGGCAAAGCCAATTAAAGCGTTGGGCTCACCGATGTTAATATCCCCCAGCATGGCAAAGCTGGCGGTCGTCCCTCCGGTCGTAGGATCAGCCAGAACTGAAATATAGGGAAGCTTAGCTTCGGCCAACCGGCCTAAGGCAGCCGAGGTTTTAATCATCTGCATCAAAGACATCATTCCTTCCTGCATTCTGGCCCCGCCCGAGCAAGAGACTATAATCAATGGCAGGTTTTCCTCTCTGGCCCGTTCAGCCGCTCTGGAAACTTTCTCACCAACGACTGAGCCCATACTCCCGCCCATAAAACCAAATTCCATGGCCAGAATAATGACTGGCAGTCCATCCATTGTTCCCCGGGCAGAAACTATCGCTTCGGATAAACCCGTTTTTTTCTGGCTATCCTCAAGTCTCTGGCCGTAAGGCAGCTGGTCTTTAAAGCCAAGAAAATCAACCGGATAAATATTATCGTCAAAGGTTTCAAACTGGCCGTCATCAAAAAGCTGCCTTAACCGTTCAAAGGCCCCCAGCCGGAAATGATAATTGCACTGGGGACAGACATAAAGGTTATCTATGATATCCTGCTTGTAAACTATTTTCCGGCAGTTATTACAACGTGACCATAAGCCTTCAGTCATAAAATCCTCCTCAGATGTCTTCAGATGAGTTGCTTAAAGGCTATCTTCCTCTGGTGTTGACCAGGGCGATAACTGTCTCCAGGTCAGGCAAGACATCTTCAATGTCTTCCTCAGCGGTCAGCAGCCGGTTGACAGCTTCCAGGAGAACTTCCGGGTTAACTGGCTTTTCCAGATATTCAGAAGCTCCTAAGTTAGTCATAGCTTCGTGCTTGTACTGGGGCCCTTTGTATAAGGCGGTAATAATTATGACTGGCACTGACCCTTTTGATTCCTGGGTAATTTTTTTGGTCAGGTCAAAACCATGCAATTTGGGCAGAATGGCCTCAAGGATCACCAGATCCGGTTTTTCTTCTTTGAACAGGTCATAGGCCTGAGCCCCATCGGTAGCCTGGATAATCTGGACTTTCAGGTCCTTCAAAATCCGGACAAGACTCTCCAGAGAAGCCTGATCATAATCGACGACTAAAATCTTTTTCTCAGACATCGCTGAAAAGATTGTAGTTTAAGCCCGGGGGGATTGTCAACAAGAGACCGGTTGGCCAGCCGGGGGCTTTTATCATCTAAATCTTAGTACCGGGTTCAATTGTCTGTTGAGGAGACCTTAAGCGATGAAAAAAGTTCCTTTCCAGATGAAAACTTTGAGCGGAGAGTTCCCTGGAGAGTGTAGCCGGATTAATCTTCGCCACTGAAGCCTGGAGTCTTGAATCCATCCAGACAATTTTTATCAGATTGATTACCAGGCAGGCCATTCTTCCGGCTTGTTCTGGCCAGCAGCCTTAGCTTTAAATCTTTGCGCCTCTGTCTTAGAATAGAGTGCAATGAAATAAAGCGCAAACAGAGGTCAGGTCAAGATGGCTAAAAAAACCAGGAGGCAGCTTCTCGGACAACACTTCCTTCACGACAGAAATATCATCAAAAAAATAATAGAAGCCAGCCAGTTAGAAAAAACCGACCTGGTCATAGAAATTGGACCGGGGACGGGAGCCCTGACCTTTCTCCTGGCCGAAAAAGCCGGACGGGTCATCGCTATTGAGAAGGATGCGGCTTTGATCCCGCCTCTCAAAACCAGAGTTCCAGCTAACGTTGAGATCATAGCCGCCGACATTTTAGAGTTGAATTTAGCTCCTATTATAGCCAGGCAGCGGGAAAACTTTTCGGCTGTTAAGATGACCGGCAACTTGCCCTATCATGTCTCGACTCAAATACTTTTTGTGCTTCTCGATTTGAAACCCAGCCTCAAACAGGCTGTTTTCCTTTTCCAGAAGGAAGTAGCTCAACGTCTGATTGCCCGGGCGGGGCCTAAAAAATATTCTCCTCTGTCTATTTTGCTTCAAAACTATTTTGAGACCAGGCTGCTCTTTCTGATTAAACCAGGAGCTTTCAGCCCGCCACCGGCTGTTGATTCGGCCTGTGTCAAATTTATCAGGCGGACAGAGCCGGCCTTTTTCCCTGAAGAGGAAGAATCAAAATTTTATAAGTTCCTTCAGGCTTCATTTTCCCGCCGACGGCAGACCCTGAAAAAAAATCTGGAGAAAGCCGGCTACCCGGGCGATAACCTCACCAGGGCCCTGAGCCGGGCTCAACTCGAACCTAAGGCCAGGGCCGAAGAGTTAAGCCCGGAAATTCTTTATCAGCTTTTTCTGGAATTGAAAAACAGGCCGGAACTGGAATGAAAAGTTGTCGGCCTCTATGATATAATCAGAAATAAATGGCTAAGAACAAAAAGAACGGGCAAAAGACGGGATTATTTATAGAGATTATTTCACTCCTTTTGATTTTCTTAGGCATTTTTTCCCTGATCAGCCTGTTCGGCTACGATCCGGCTGACGCCTCCTGGGCCAACAGACCTCCAGCCGGCCACCAGACTCACAATTTCGGCGGCAGCCTCGGGGCTTATCTGGCCGAAACCTTGCTTCAAATCTTTGGACTGCTCGCTTTTTTCCTGCCCGTCGGCCTGGGCTATTTAGGGCTAAAAACTCTTTTCCCGGGCCAGAGCCAGAAGTTAGCCAGGCGGCTAATTTTTGGTATCTTATACCTTATTATTCTTTCGCCGCTTTTGATCTTGATTTTTGAAAAAATTCCCTGGCAGGGCAAAGAATTTTTAGCCGGCGGCTTGCTCGGCGGCCTGTTGCTTGGCTTCCTGACCGGTTGGTTGAATCATACCGGCTCATTCTTCGTTCTGATCTGTCTTCTGGCTCTGGTTCTTTTATTTACTACCCGCTGGACTCTTTCCGGGACAGCTAATTTTTTCGCCAGGCTTTTTCATTCAACGGCCCGGACAGTGAAAATAAGAGTAACTCAGTACGGTCAAACCAGAAAAAAAGAAAAAATGAAAAAGAAGATTGAGGACAAGTACCGGAAAGCTAAGGAAACTGAAGCAGAACTGGCTGGCTCAGCCAAAGAAAAATCAGCGGTCCCGGTCCTGGAGGCAGGGTCCAAACCGGCCGGGGAACTAAAAAGTGCGGTCCGGCCGGGAAAAGGCGGTTTAAAAAAAGGGGAAATAATTGGGTCAGCCTGGCCGGAAAAACAGGAAGAGAAAGCTGCCGAAGAGGACCGACTTCTTTTGCCTGATCTGAGAAAAGCCGGTGATTACCGTTTCCCACCGTTCAGTTTGCTCGATCCAGGCAAACCGGCCGAAAAGATAGACCGCAATGAACTATTTGAAAAGAAACGCCGGATTGAAGAAAAACTCAGGGAATTTAAAGTTTCAGGTGAAGTTCGCGAGTATCATCCTGGCCCGATCATCACCACTTACGAGTTTTTTCCTGATGCCGGGATCAAGGTCAGCCAGGTGGCCGGCCTGAGCGAAGAATTATCCCTGGCCTTAGAAGCAGAATCAGTCCGGATCCAGCGAATACCGGGCAAATCATCCCTCGGCATAGAAATCCCCAATAACAAGCGAGAAACAATCAAACTCCGCGATATTATTCAATCAGAAAAATTCCAGAATTCGCCTTCCAAATTGACCTTTGCCCTCGGTAAAACTGTCCATGGCGAGGTCTATATTACCGACCTGGGCATCATGCCTCACCTGCTAATTGCCGGAGCAACCGGAACCGGCAAAAGCGTGGCTCTTAATGCTCTGATTGCCAGCATCCTTTACAAGGCCACTCCCGATGAGGTCAAACTAATTCTGATTGATCCCAAACGTCTCGAGTTTACCCTTTATGAAGGTATCCCTCATCTTTTTGCCCCGGTGGTCAATGACCCAAAGAAAGCCGGAATTATCCTGATGGATGCGGTTAAGAAGATGGAAGAGCGGCTCCGGCAGCTCAGTCAGATGAAGGTCAGAAATATCGAACAATATAATCAACAGGTCAAAACCCTTCTGGCTGAGAAAAAAGGTAAACTGACTGAAGAAGAAAAGCAGAAACTCAAACCACTTCCTTACATAGTAATCATTATTGATGAACTGGCCGAGTTGATGATGACCAGTCCTCAGGATGTTGAATACTGCCTTGGCCGCCTGGCTCAGCTGGCCAGGGCGGTCGGCATTCATCTGGTCATGGCTACCCAGCGTCCTTCAATTGATGTTATTACCGGGACAATTAAAAACAACTTTAACAGCCGGATCGCCTTCCGGGTCCCATCTAAAATTGATTCAAGGGTAATTATTGATACGGTTGGCGCGGAAAAATTACTTGGTCTGGGGGACATGCTCTTCATGCCGCCGAATTTCCCGCGGTTGATTCGCTTGCATTGCGCTTATGTCTCCATACCTGAAGTCCAGCGTCTGGTTAAATATGTCAAAGAACAGGGTTCCCCCGAGTATGATGAGCGGATTCTGCAGATTCTGAAGAGAACCGGTGATCTGCTGCCCGATGAAGAACTGGGAGAAAAAGATGAACTTTTTGATAAAGCGGTTGAACTGGTGCTGGCCACCGGTCAGGCTTCGGCCTCTTATCTCCAGAGAAAATTAAAGCTTGGTTATGCCCGCGCTTCCCGGATTATCGACCAGATGGAACAGGAAGGATTGATCGGGCCGCCGGAAGGGGCCAAGCCAAGAGAAATCCTGATTGATGCCAGAAGCTATTTCAAAGAAAAACAAAAGGTTAAACAAAAGACCGAGAATTAAAAAGCTTAATTGATGGCCGGCGCCCGCAGGGTTTTTCTGGCTCGTTCTTTGGCCTTTTCCCACTTATCAAGCGGAATAGCCTGCATGATGTCAACCAGTTCCGGATCAAATTGAGAGCCGCGACACCTTTCTATCTCCTGCAGAGCTTCTTCCAGGCTCCGCCCCCGCCGGTAGGGGCGATCTGAGGTAATGGCATCGAGGGTATCGGCTAAAGAAAATAACCTGGCACTCAGGGGAATTTCTTCTCCTACCAGGCCGAAGGGATAACCGGTGCCATCGTATTTTTCATGATGGAAAAGAATGATTTCGGCTGCCCCCTGCAGAAAGCTGAACTCTTCAATCATAGCGAAGCCAATCAGAGGATGATAACGGATAATTTCCATTTCTTCTTCAGTTAAGGCCTCTTTTTTCTGCAGGATTGTCTCCGGGATGCCAATTTTCCCGATATCGTGAAGAAGAGCACCGCGTTCGATATCAATCAACGTCTTCCGGTTTTGCAGGCCAGAATAACGGGCCAGAATAAGAGTATAAGCGGCTACATAGCTTGAATGGCCCAGGCTGTCTTCACTCGGATCAGCTGAAGCCAGAAAATAGATCAGCTCGGAGTTGAAGAAACGGCTTTCCTGAAAAAGCTTTTTCCAGGCTGGCAGCTTAAGGGATTTTTCCTCGCTGACTTCTTCATCCAGCTTCTGAAGAATGCGGCTGGCCTGAAGGAAAGACTCGACTTTCGGCATAATTAAGGAGCCGATAATCCCGTTAGGCATCACCGCCGCTGCCGCCTGGCCGGCGCCTTGAATATCCCAGTTGGCCTTCAACCAGTCAAGATCAAAGATTTTTATCTTAGAACCGGGATTAGTTTCATACAGATCATTCTGGCTTTTTTTATTTTCCAGCAGAAAAAGTTTTTTTGACCGGTCGTCTTTCATCTTTAATTCTTCCTGTCAGCAGCTCCAGTTAAAGTCATTGAGCCCTCCGGCTGCTTTCTTTTCAGCGGACTGGTAACCACCAGAACATAGCCATTTTTGCCTAACAAGCGGTCCAGATATTGACAAAAAGCTTCTTCTTTATTGAAGATTTTTATCTTGGCCACTTTCTCTTCAGCCGGTATCATAGGCGCCTCCACTTCCTCTTGAGGCAAAATATTAGTCGCCTAAACATATAAAAAATTGAAAATGCCTTTAACCTGTGATATTTTCCTTTAATAACAGCCGAGGTCAAAAGTGCGGGATAAGCCTACGGACAAAATTCGAATCGAAGAGGACATCGAAGAACTTATGGTCCGTTACCGGCCTATTATCACTTTCCGGGTCAGAAAGGCGATCGGGGCCCAGAGCACGGATTGTGATGACCTGGTTTCAGAGATTCTTTCCCAGGTAATGGAAAAGATTAAGTCAGGGGAGTTCCGGGGGGAATCCTCTCTCGGAACCTTTGTCTACACCGTTACCTCCAGGCGCATAATTGACTATATAAGGGAAAAGACCAAGGTCATGAAATATGCCCCGGAGCCCCAGCCCTTTCCTGATCCCCAGGAAACATTGGAGCAAAGGGAAATGTCGGAAAAGGTCCAGGAAGCCCTGGGCAAGCTAAAACCAAAATACCAGAATGTGCTGTATCTTTATTATTATCAAGAGCTTAGCAGAGATGAAGTCGCCTCTAAGATGGGTATTTCTCCCCGGAAAGTCAGCGAGCTGGTCAACTATGCTCTCAAGCTGCTAAGAAAAGAGATAAAATTATGAAAATTTTTTCCATTTTTGGCAGGTTAACCCGACTAAACCATTGGAAAATAAGGGAAGGTGGATATTATGAGGAAATGTAAATTCGAAGACATGATTGATGGGTACCTGCTTAACAGGCTAAGCGAAAGGGATAAAGAGCTTTTCGAGGAACATTATTTTAACTGTCCTTCTTGTTTTGAGAAACTTCAAGCCCGCGATCTGATTATCAACACTATTAAAAACCATTCTGAAGTCCTGGTTCAGGAAGAAGTCAGAAGCAAAGTCCCGGTGGCGGCCAGAGTAAAACATGAGCTGGCGGCCTTCCTCAACCCCCGGCAATTAGCTCTGGCTGGCATCACGGCTTTGATTTTTGTGGCCGTGATTATAGCTGTTGTCCCCAGGCCAGGGAACAACATCCCGGCCTTTATTTTGACCGATACCGAGACGGTCAGAGGCTCTTCCATTACCCTAATCTCCCCGGTTATTGATATGAGCCAGGTTCCTTCTTTCTTTGAATGGAAAAAACTTGGTGACCATGTCGAATATCAGATATCCATCTTCAATCATGAACTGCTCTGGAAGACAACCACCAAAGAAAACCGGGTTACCCTTCCCGATGAAGTCAGGGCTAAAATGCTTCCTGGCGAGAAATATTCCTGGCAGGTTAAAGCTTTTGGTCCAGACGGCACCCTGATTGCTGTTTCCAGCCGTGTTCAGTTTTTGGTTTCCAAGCAGTAAAGGAATAGCCAGCCGGTCAGTCTTCAATCAAACCGTTATCAAGGTCTTCTATATAAAGCCTGCCTTTAGATTCTTCTTCAAAAGCTAAACAACACATCAAGCGGCCGCACAGGCCGGAAATCTTCATCGGATTAATAACAATTTGCTGACGTCTGGCCTTTTGAATGGTAATTGGTTCAAAATTTTTTATAAAAGAAAAGCAGCAGAGGGGCCGGCCGCAGACGCCCAATCCGCCTATCAGCCTGGCCTCATCCCTGACCCCGATCTGACGCATTTCGATCCTCATTTTGAGCTCTTTGGCCAGGTCTTTAACCAGCTGGCGAAAATCAATCCGGCCATCAGCTGTATAATAGAAAATGCCCTTCTTTTCATTGAAGAAATAACGGACAGCCACCAGCTTCATGGGCAAATTATGAACTTTGATTCTCTGCAAACAGAAATCAAAAGCCTGTTTCTCTTTTCCCCGCAGCCATTTAAATTTATCAATATCTTCCTGGCTAGCCCGCCTGATGATTTTAACCGCTTCTCTGGCTGCCTTCGGGCAGGCGGCCAGCTCGCTGCTGGTATCAATAACCATGGCCAGGTCTCCGCCATATTCAGATTCAACCAGGCAATAGTCACCGACTTCGAGGGGCTGCTGAGCCGCTCTGGCCCGGATAATCTTCCCGGTCGATTCGGATAGCAATAAGATTATATCAGACATAATTTATTTCCCTGAAAAAAATGACCAGTTCATTGCTCATTATACTCAAATTTGGGTTTTTCTTTAAGCTCCCAAGATAATCCTCGATTAATTTAACCCCCCCCGCTGCTTTGACTTCCGGAATTGTCCCGGCCAGGCTGACCAGCTCTCCCCTCAGATCCGAATTAAGCAAGGGCACCATTTCTCCCCTTCTCGAAGCCATCAAATCGCGGAAGAAAACAGAAAAAAACGACAGGATTTCTCTAAAACTGTCAACAGAATCCTTTCTGGCACCTCCCGCTACCAGGCTAAGGAAATCTTCGGCCTCACCTGTCTGAATGAGCCTGGTGAACATCAGCCAGGCCCGGTCACGGCTGGCTTTAAATTCTTCCCAGGAAAGATTCAAGGCCAGTTCCAGGTTGCCGTCAGTCGTGCTGGCGATCAGGCCAGCCCGGTCAGGAGGCAGCCCTCGGGCTTCCAGGGCCCTTTCTATGTCTTCCTGGCTGATCCTTTTAAACTTTAGCACCTGGCAGCGGGACCTGATGGTCGGGAGAACAGCCGAGAGATCCTCGGTAATCAGGATAAAATATACCGAAGAACCCGGCTCTTCCAGAGTCTTCAGCAGGGAATTGGCTGCTGTTTCATTCATCCGCTCGGCCTGGTCAATAATAAAAACCAGGCGACCTCCCTGCCAGGGCCGCAGCCGGGCTAAATAATTAATTTCATCCACCTGATCTTTAACAATTTGCTCTCTGTTTTTCTCTCTAGTTATTAAGAGGACATTGGGATGCTGGCGGCGATCAACCCGGCGGCAAGAATCACAGTGGTCACAGGAGTCATCCTTCAGGTTCTGGCAGTTAAGAGCCCTGGCCACCGTCAGGGCCATGGCCACCTTCCCGACTCCAGCTGGCCCGGAAAAAAGCAGGGAATTCGGTAAGCGGCCTTCCCGAAGGGAGAGCTTCAAAATTTTCTTGATCTGATCATTACCAGGAATATCCTTAAAACTCATTGGCCTTTATCCCTTTATACCTGCCTCCAGGCCTGAAAACAAAACCCGTTTCAGGTAGCGGCCGGTGTATGATTCCGTCACACTGGCCACCTCTTCCGGCCGTCCCTGGGCAACCAGATAACCGCCCTCCTCGCCCCCTTCTGGCCCAAGATCAATAATATAGTCACAGAATTTAATAACTTCAAGATTATGTTCAATGATAATGACTGTATTCCCTAAGGAAACCAGCTCGGCCAGGACAGATAGAAGTTTTGAAACATCATCAAAATGCAGACCGGTGGTTGGCTCATCCAGCAGATAGAGAGTCCGGCCGGTGTCGCGCCGGCCCAGTTCCCTGGTTAACTTGATTCTTTGAGCTTCGCCCCCGGACAGTCTGGTAGCCGGCTGACCCAGCCGCAAGTAACCAAGCCCAACTCTTTGCAGGAGCCCCAGTTTTCGTCTGAGGGCCGGGTGGGCCTTGAGCAGCTCAAAAGCTTCATCCACCGTCATCGCCAGATAGTCAGAAATATTCTTGCCTTTGTAGGTGACAGCCAGCGTCTCCCGGTTATAGCGGCGGCCGCCGCAACGGTCACAGGTGACATAAACATCGGGCAGAAAATGCATCTCAATTTTTCTTACTCCGGCCCCCTGGCACTCTTCACACCGTCCGCCAGGCACATTAAAGCTAAATCTCCCCGGAGAATAGCCCTTCCGTTTAGCTTCCGGGGTTAGAGCAAACAGCTCTCTTAAATGCCCGAAGATCTGAGTATAAGTAGCCGGATTGGAGCGCGGCGTTCGCCCGATGGGCTTCTGGTCAACCAGAACGACCTTGTCGATATTTTCCAGGCCGTCTAACCGGTCATACTGGCCAGGTTGAACCTTGGCCCGGTAATATTTTTTGATCAGAGCTTTGTAAAGAATATCATAAACCAGGCTGCTTTTACCTGAGCCGGAAACACCGGTGACGGCCGTCATAACTCCCAGCGGAAACCTGACCTCCAGGTTTTTTAAATTGTGTTCCCTGGCCCCGGAGATGGTCAACCAGCTCTGAGGCTCCCGCCTTCTGGCCGGGACTTCAATAGACTTTTCCCCTCTCAAATATTGAGCGGTAAGAGAATCACTCGACTTAAGCACCTCACCCAGCCCGCCCCGGGCGACCACATAGCCGCCTCTTTCCCCGGCTCCTGGCCCGAGATCGATTAAATAATCAGCCGAGCGAATGGTCTGCTCATCATGCTCAACGACGACAATCGAGTTACCGGCATCCCGCAGCTGACGCAAAAGCCTGATCAGACGGCCGTTGTCTCTCTGGTGCAAGCCAATTGTCGGCTCATCCAGAACATACATTACCCCTCTCAGCCTGGAGCCCACCTGAGCGGCCAGCCTGATTCTCTGGGCTTCCCCGCCGGAGAGAGAGGTTCCGGTCCGGCTGAGATCAAGGTAGGCCAGGCCCAGCTCTTTCATCGTCCTTAATCTGGCCGTTATTTCTTTCAAAATCTTATCAGCTACCAGTTTTTCCTGCGGGCTAAATTCCAGCCCGGCCAGGATGTCCAGCAAGCGGTTAACACTGACCGAAGACAGCTCCTGGATGTTGAACTTAGCGATTTTTACTGCCAGGCTATCCTTTTTTAACCGCTCTCCCTGGCAGACAGGGCAAACTTCATCGGTCAGCTCGACTTCTCCCCACTCATTATGGGTAGTCATAAAGCCGAGGCCATGACAGCGGCTGCAGGCCCCATAAGGGCTGTTAAAAGAAAAATCCCTGGGTTCAAGCGGTTGAAAGCTCCGGCCGCAGACCGGGCAGGACAGCCGGCGGGAAAAGTAATATTCCCGCCCGTTCTGACTGAGGACAGCCACTCCCCCATCCGTCAGTTCCAGGCTGCGGCTTAAGGCCTCCCTTAACCTCCGGTCATTATCTGGTTTAACGGTCAGTTCATCAATCAAGATTTCCAGATTGTGTTTTTGATTCTTATTCAGGCTGATCTTTTTTTCAAGGTCAAGCAACCGGCCATCAACCCGGGCCTGAAGGTACCCCCGCCGCCTGAACCTTTCCAGGAGCTGATGGTATTCACCTTTCCGTCCCCTGACCACCGGGGCCAGGATTTTGATCTTCTGACCGGATAGCTCCCCGCCGATGAGCTTGATAATCTGCTCTTCTGAACTGGAGGTAACTTTAACTCCGCAATCGGGGCAGTAGATTGTCCCCAGCCGGGCATAGAGCAGGCGCAAAAAATCATAGATTTCGGTTATAGTTCCAACCGTTGATCTTGGATTAAAAGCAATGGTCTTCTGGTCAACGGAAATGGCCGGGGATAAGCCCTCAATTGATTCAACCTGCGGCTTTTCCAGCTGTTCTATGAATTGCCGGGCATAAGCCGACAGGCATTCAAGATAGCGCCTCTGGCCCTCGGCAAACAGGGTATCAAAAGCTAAAGACGACTTGCCTGAACCGCTGGGCCCGGTGATGAGCACCAGCTGGTTTCTGGGCAGCTCGAGATCAATTTTTTTTAAATTATGCTGGGCTGCCTTTCTGACTCTGATTTCCTGAAGCATAGTTATATTGTAGCACTCGGCAGAAATTTTCTGGGCCCGGCCGGAAAAATCATTTATTTAATAATGGTCTTTTATAATCTATAATAAGGCCGAACGCAACTATGGCAAATTTTGACCAGGAACAAAAATTATCAGTCGCTATCGAAAAGATAAGAAGGCTGGCCGCCTCTTCCAATTCCATTACCACCCTCAAATATCTGCCTGCCCAGAGTGCTCTCCTCGAAGATTATCCTTCAGATATTGCTCCGGAGCTCGTTTCGGCTCTGAAGAAAAAAGGCTTCAATTATCTTTATTCCCACCAGAAAAAAGCCTGGGAAAAGGTGAAGGCGGGGAAAAACGTAGTGGTGGTCACTCCGACCGCCTCCGGCAAAACTCTTTGCTATAACCTGCCGGTCCTCGACCGGATCATCCGGGAGCCCTCCTCCCGGGCGATTTATCTTTTCCCAACCAAAGCTCTCTCTCAGGACCAGCGGGCCGAACTGGATGAAACGATCGAACTGGCCGGGGCTGGAGTCAAAATATTCACCTATGACGGGGATACGCCGCAGGATGCCCGGCGGGCGATTCGGGGCCAGGGCCATATCATCATCACCAATCCCGATATGCTGCATTCTGGCATTCTGCCCCACCACACCAAGTGGATCAAGCTCTTTGAAAACCTCAAATATGTCATCATTGATGAATTACATAATTACCGCGGCGTGTTCGGCAGCCATGTGGCCAATGTCATCAGGCGGCTCAAACGGGTGGCTAACTTTTACGGCTCAAATCCTCAATTTATTTTATCCACCGCCACCATTGCCAACCCGGTGGAGATGGCCAGTAAAATGATCGAGGAAGAAGTCGAGCTGATTGCTGACAATGGTGCTCCCCGCGGCGAAAAATACTTTGTCTTTTATAACCCGCCGGTCATAAACCCGCTGCTGGGGATCAGGCGTTCTTACATCAATGAAACCAGGCGGCTGGCTTCGATCTTTCTAAAAGAGGGTTTGCAGACGATAGTTTTTGCTCAAAGCCGCCTGTTGACTGAAGTTCTGGTCACTTACCTTAAAGAAGAGATTGAAAAAAGCTTGAAGGATGAAGGGCTCATCCGCGGATATCGAGGCGGTTACCTGCCAGCCAGAAGAAGAGAAATTGAAAAGGGCCTGCGCGAAGGCAAAATTCTCGGAGTCGTCTCGACCAATGCCCTGGAACTGGGCATAGACATTGGCAGCCTGGATGTGGCGGTGCTGGCTGGTTATCCGGGGACGATCGCCAGCACCTGGCAGCGAGCCGGCCGGGCAGGAAGGAAAACAGGCAAATCGGCTGCGGTTCTGGTCGCTTCCTCTTCCCCCCTTGATCAATTTATCATCTCTCATCCTGATTACTTTTTCACCAGTCCGCCGGAAATGGCTTTGATTAATCCTGACAACCCGTCTATTTTGCTCAGTCACGTCCAGTGTGCCTCTTTTGAGCTGCCTTTTGAAGACGGGGAAAAATTCGGGGCGGCCGAAGTGACTGACCTGCTGGAACTGCTGGAAGAAGAGCAGATGCTGCTTCATAGCCAGAACAAATGGTTCTGGACTTCAGAAGCCTACCCGGCTGATGCCATTTCTCTGCGCAGCATCAGTTCCGATAATTTTGTGGTAGTTGATACCACTGACAAACCCCGGGTCATTGCTGAAGTTGATTTTTCCTCGGCTTTAACCACCCTTCACCCCAAGGCTATTTACATCTGTGAAGGCGAGCAGTATTTTGTGGAAAAATTCGATTATGAAGAAAGAAAAGCCTATGTTAAAAAAACTGATGTCGATTATTTTACCGATGCCATAGATTACACCAACGTCAAAATCCTGGATATTTTTGACCGGCAGAACTTACCGCAGGGCTGGGCGGCTCAGGGAGAAGTCCATGTGGCCACTCAGGTGGTTGGCTTCAAAAAAATTAAATTCCATACCATGGAAAATGTCGGAGCCGGAGAGCTGCAGTTGCCCCAGAACGAAATGAGCACCACCAGTTTCTGGCTGACTATTCCGGCCGAAATTTATCAAAGCCTGCCCTTCACTTCCGAACAGAGGATAAACGGGCTGTTTGGCTTGGCTTATATCCTTCATCAGGTAGCTCCCTTCTACATCATGTGCGATGTCCATGACCTGGGGGTAGCTATTGGCGATAATTTTACCGGCGAATCTATTCCGCCCAGAGATCTGCCTGGCCGGAAAGGCCCCTTTAACGACCGGCTGGAAAATATTTTATCGCCCGATTTTTCGCCCAATATTTTTCTTTATGACAATTTTCCGGGAGGAATCGGGCTGTCTTCTGCCCTCTTTGAGCTGCGACAGGATCTTTTGACCGCTTGCCTCCAGACGATTGACAACTGTCCCTGTGAAGCCGGTTGCCCGTCTTGCGTCGGACCGGTCAGGGAAACAGGCGAAAAAGCCAAACAGGTAGCTAAGGAGCTTTTGCAGAAATTACTTCTTATAGGCGGATAATTCAGCCAGGCTGCTTTCTTCTCCCATGACCACCAGCACGTCGCTGTCTTTGATCACAAAATCAGCCCCGGGGATAAAGATCAGCTTTTCCGGCACCAGCTGTCTGATAGCAATAACCTGAACATGGAATTTATTGGTCAGATTCAGGTCTTTTAATTTTTTACCGATGAAACTCTCCGGCGGGACTATTTCCTGAATGCTGATACCTTCGGCCAGCGGCAAATATTCGAGAACATTTCTTGAGCTTAGTTTTTGAGCCAGTCTGACAGCCATATCCCGCTCAGGATAGATAACATCGGTGGCGCCAATTGCTTCCAGAATTTTCCCATGGTCAGCACTCAAAGCCTTGGCCAGAATGCGATTAACACCAAGTTCATGCAGGTAAAGGACAGTCAGGATTGAAGGTTCCATTTCGGGGCCAAGGCTAACCACGACCACATCCATATCCTTAATACCGAGGGCCTGGAGGCTTTCCTTATCGGCCGAATCCATCCAGACCGGCTGGGTTGAGAAATTTTTAGCTTCTTCGACCTTGTCTTTGTCTTTATCAATGACCAGGACTTCATGGCCCTTGTCATAAAGAGTCCGGGCTAAATAACTGCCAAAGCTGCCCAGGCCGATAATAGCAAATTTCATTTTAAACTCCGTTCTTAGACCTGTCGGGTCCAGTATATTTTAGCCCACCATGATGTTTTCTTCAACAAACTGAAAATGACCGGCTGGTTTGATCCGGCTAAAGGCAGCCAGGATAACCAGGGGGCCAATCCGGCCGATGTACATCACTATGATTAACATCAATTTGCTAAACCCGGTCAGGCCAGGAGTAATACCCAGAGACAGACCAACTGTGCCAAAAGACGAAATGACCTCAAAGAGAACCGCTTTTAAGCTCAACTCCGGCTCTATCAGCAAAATCAAAACAGTAGCGGTGAAAATCAGGGCAACAGCCAGAAGAACCAGAGTAAAAGCTTTGATCAGATCCTCATCCTTAATTCCCCTGGAAAAAATCCTGGGAATTTCATAGCCCTGAATCTTGGATTTCAGGAAAGCAAAAATCAGGCCGAAAGTCGTCGTCTTAACACCGCCGCCAGTCGAGCCGGGTGAAGCGCCAATAAACATCACCAGCATCAGCAGCATAATCGAAGCGGCCGACAGGATATTTAAATCAATCGTATTGAAGCCGGCGGTTCTGGCCGAAACCACCTGGAAAGATGAAGCCAGCAGCCGATCCTTTAACGGGAGTCCAGACAATCCCCGTCCCGTCTCGATGAGAAATATCAGACCGGAACTGATAATAATAATGGCAGCAGTCAGCGTACCGACCAGTTTGGTGTGAAGCGAAAATTTGGTTCTGTCTTTTTTTATTAAATTTCTAAAGGCCACTCTTATTTCCTGCAGGACAAAAAAGCCAAGGCCGCCGGCAATAATAAGAAGCATGATGATTAAATTGACTCCAAGATCCGAACGATAGCCAACCAGGTTATCAGAAAAGATTGAAAAACCGGCGTTGCAGAAAGCTGAAATGGAATGAAATATGGAGGCAAATAAAGCCTGACCCCGGGGGAAATCCTGGCCAAAGCAGATTAGAAGAGCTACGGCCCCGGCCGCCTCCAGGCCAAAAGTAAAAGCGAAAACGTCCTTTAATAGAGACCTGAAGTCGGAAATAACAGACGGCCGGAATGAGCCTTCAACCACCATTTTCCCGGTAAGAGTCACCCGGCGGCCGGCCGTCAGGAGGATAAAACTGGAAAAAGTCATAATTCCCAGACCGCCGAGCTGAATCAGGCAGATGATGACTATCTGTCCAAACAGGGTGAAATAAGTAGCCGTATCAACCGCGGTCAATCCGGTAACACAAATAGCTGAAGCCGAGGTAAAAAGGGCATTGATAAAGGATATATGACCTGACCGGGTCGCCACCGGCAGGGACAGCAGGACTGAGCCGGCTAAAATGGCCAGAAGAAAGCTGACCGCCAGAAGCCGGGGCGGATGAACGAAATTTTTCTTCAGGTTGTTCACGCTGCCTCTTATTGTCCCATTATTTAAACTCTAATCAGTAGCTGACGTCAAGTGTCACCAATGTAGCTGACCTAACACAGCGGCCGGGCCTGTTTTGACTGATTCATTGACACAACCCGGAGGCTATGTTAATTTGAAAAAGTTATGAACGTCTTTAATTTAATTTTACAGGCCACGATTGTTGTTAAGTTTATTCTCCTGGTTTTGATTATTTTTTCCGTCTTCTCCTGGGCAATTATCATTTTCAAAGCCCGCAGTCTGAAAGCGGCTGATACTTCCTCCCGCCAGTTCTTAGAAACCTTCCGCCGCAGCAAATCTCTAAATGAGGTTAACGAAGCAGCCAGAAGATATAAGAATAGTCCCCTGGCAGCCATCTTTCAAGCCGGTTTCAAAGAACTGGTTCATCTGACCCGGTCCAATCCCCAGCCTCAGAATTCGATTAGCGGAGAAAAACTGGAGCTGATCAACCGCTCCCTGCTCAGAGCTTCGAATGGAGAAATTAACCGGCTGGAGAAAATGATGAGTTTTCTGGCCACCTGTGGCAGTGTCACTCCCTTTATTGGCTTGTTTGGAACCGTCTGGGGGATTATGGACGCTTTCCACAAAATCGGAGTGGTCAGGTCAGCCAGCCTGGTGACGGTTGCTCCGGGCATTGCCGAGGCTCTTATCGCCACCGCCCTGGGCCTCTTTGCGGCTATTCCGGCGGTTATTGCCTATAACCATTTTTTGGGCCGGATTAAAGAAATTATAACCACCATGGATGATTTTAATCTGGAATTTTTAAATATAATAGAAAAGGTCTATGGCTCTTAATCTTAACCCGGGCCAGACGGCTAACGGCCGGAGAAGACTGGGGACTTCTATGTCCGAAATCAATGTCACTCCTCTGGTTGATGTCATGCTGGTCCTTCTAATCATTTTTATGGTGACCGCCCCGATGATGCAATCAGGCCTCGGCATTAATTTGCCCCAGGCCGAAACTGAATCAGCCCCGGCCGAAGAAGGGTTGACCTTAACCATTACGGCCGATGGTTACATCCACCTGGGGGAATCAGTCATCAATATTAACCTTCTGGAAAGAAGACTGCAGGAATACTTTTTCAATAAAACCAAGAAAATCGTTTATCTTCGGGCTGACCGGAATCTCAGCTATGGTCAGCTTATTCAGATCCTGGACATCATCAAGAAATCCGGCATCGAGGTCGTCGGCCTGGTCACCGAGCCTCTGGAAAGGACGGCGGCCAAGAAGCGGACAGAATGATGAGATCTTCTCTTTTAATGACCAACCAGTTTAAAAGAGCCTTGATCCTGTCATTTTTTCTACATCTCGCCATATTTGCTCTGGCCGGTTTTTCCGGTTATCTAAATGGTTCAAAGGATAAAGGTCTGGTTCATTATGTCAATCTGAATTTTGTCGGCTTGCCCGGCGGTCCGGGTGGAGGCGGGAGCGGGACTGGTGGTCCTGGCCCCGGGGGCCAGGCCGGAGCAAAGGGTCAGCCTGCCGCTGGAAAACAGACCATGAAGGAGCTGACTCTTCCCGAGAAAGCCCAGCCGGCCAGTCAGAGCTCTATTCGTTATCCGGAAGAAAAAACGGGCAAGACTAAACCAAAGGAAAAGACACCGCCTAAAAAGGCGGCGATTCAAGCGCCTCAGCCCGGAACCGAAACCGGGGTAGCAACCGAAGGACAGGCCACCGGCGCCGGCGGAACCGGGACCGGTAGCGGCGGCTCAGGCTTGCGAATTGGAGTTGGCGAGGGCCCGGGGGGTGGGGGCTTTGGTTATGGAGATCCTTTAGCCAGTACTTCCTTTCCTTACACCTATTACCTTCAAATCATCATTGACCGGGTCTCGGGCAACTGGTTTACTGCCACCAATAATCTTAATTTTAGCGGTGAATATCAATCGGTTATTTATTTTAAAATCCTTAAAAACGGGCAAATCGCTGACCTCAAAATAGAGCAGCCTTCTAACCTGCCGGCTCTCGATCTGTCGGCCAGGCGGGCGGTGGAACTGGCTTCTCCTTTTCCTCCGTTGCCCCGTGATTTTGAAAATGACTACCTGGTCATACATTTGATTTTTGAGCGGAGCCAATGAAAAAATATTTAATTCATCTTTTTCTGATTTCGGTCGTCCTGCTGGCCGCCGGCCAGGTCCCGGTTAGTGCCCAGCAAGAGGTAGTGTTAACCATCAAAGAAGGAGTCCCGGCTATTTCCTTAGCCGTTCCTCCCTTTATTTATGACTCCTCGTCTCCGGCGGCCAAAGAAGCAGCCGAAACCATGCATCAGGTTCTGTCGGCTGATCTGAATTACAGCCGGGTTTTTTCGCTTATTCCTAAGGAGCATCTGAGTTACATCCGCCCCTTGAATCCGAAAGAAATTTTCTTTAAGGACTGGGAATCTATTCAGACCAGAATCCTGGTGGTCGGTGAAATCACCCAGGCCCAGGAAAAGATCGTTTTTGAGACGAAAATCTACGATGTTAAAAGCCAGCGAATGATTCTGGGCAAAAGATATCAGGCTGAACCTGGAGTCTTCCGGCTGGTCGCTCACCGTCTGGCTGATGAGTTGATGAAAATCTATGGCGAAAAGCCCTATTTCACCACCAAAATTGCTTTTGTCTCTAACCGCGACGGAAATGACGAGCTTTATATGATGGATTATGACGGGGCCAATCAGACCAGGCTGACCTTCAATAAATGGATAGATTATATGCCGGCCTGGTCGCCGGACCAGCGGGCTTTAGTTTTTACCTCCTACCGGGCAGGAAATCCAGATCTGATAGTCTTATATCCTTATGAGGGCAAAATGGTCCCGGTCTCAACCCGGGGAACTAACTTCTCCGGAGCTTTCTCTCCCGACGGGAAAAAGTTAGCTTTCTGTTCGAGCCGGGATGGCAACGCTGAAATCTATGTGGCCAATGCTGATGGGACCAATATCCGCCGCATTACCTTCAATTCAGCTATTGACACCGCTCCTTCCTGGTCGCCAACTGGCCGGGAAATTGCTTTCACCTCTGACCGGACAGGCTTTCCCCAGCTTTATCTGATGGATGCCGAAGGCGGCAATGTCCGCAAAGTCAGTTTCGGCGGTAATTATCTTGATTCTCCGGCCTGGTCACCAGACGGAGAACGGATTGCTTTTGTCTCCAGAGTCAACAATTTTTTTGACCTCTATCTTCTCAATTTAAAGACCAATCAGATAACCAAGCTGACTGAATCAAACGCCAGGAATGAATCGCCTTCCTGGTCGCCGGATGGGCGCCACCTGGTATTTTCTTCTAATATGTCCGGCTCTATCCAGATTTATTCTGTTGATTATGATGGAAGTCATCTCCGGCTTCTGACCTCCCAGGGAGAAAATAAATTACCTAACTGGACTAATTAAGCCGCCAGCCGCCTCTTTGTTGTTGACACCTTAGAGCCTTCATTGTATAAATTGAATGAAGAGACATAATTTTATCTCAACCTACTTTGAGGAGGAAAAATGAAAAAGCTGTTGATATTTTCTCTGTCGGTCATTCTGATTTTATCCCTGTCCACAGCCTGTAAGAAAAAAGTCAAAGAAGTTCCGCCACCGCCTCCTGCCCCTCAGGCTCAGGAACAGCCCAAAGCTGAGCAAGTTGAGCAACCAGTGGTCAAGGAACCAGTTTTGAGTGAAGAAGAAATATTCCAGAAAAAAACCCTGGAGCAAATTAATCAGGAAAAACCCTTAGCCATGATTTTCTTTGATTATGACCGTTACGAAATAAGAAATGATGCCGAACCGGTGCTGGAAGCCAACGCTCAATGGCTTAAATCTCATCCGACGGTTAAAATCCTCATCGAGGGCCATTGCGATGAAAGGGGCACCGAAGAATATAACCTGGCTTTAGGAGAAAAGAGAGCCAAAAGCGCCATGAACTATTTAGTCAGCCTGGGCCTCTCGCCAGACAGAGTCAGAATTATTTCTTATGGTAAAAGCCAGCCCCTTGATCCCGGTCATGATGAAAACGCCTGGGCCAGAAACAGGAGGGCTCAATTCTTAATAATTGAGAAATAAGCTGGTGAAAAGCCGCAATTTACTCCTGGCTCTATTTTCTTTATTGCTATTAGGCCTGGTCTTTCTTTCCGCTGATACTGATGATCAGAGTAAAAAGACTTATGAACTGATGTATCAGGACATTCAGGCCTTAAAGCTCCAGGTAGCTGAACTCTCGTCTCTGATGAAGCAAAATACAGCCGAGCTCAAAGAAGTCAAAGATCAGTTGAAGATTCTTAATGACCTCCTCCGCCGCCAGCAAGCTGCCGACGAGGCTCTTCAAACTGAAATTGACAATCTGCCTGCTCAATATCAGAAGGTTAACTCCAAGCTGGAAGAAATGCAGTTCGAGCTCTCAGCTTTGCAGAATATCCAGCAGGCCATCCAGTCTTTAAGTGATGAGCTCAAATCAGGACAAAAAGGGACGGTCAAGGGAAGCAAGCCTGCGGCTCCGGCCAAAAAAGAAGAACCGCCAGCCAGCCCCCCGGCTCAGCCAGCCGTAGTGACCATTCCGGCTCAGGAGATGTACAACAACGCTTACAGCGACTATCTCAAGGGGAATTATGAGCTGGCTATCGAAAGCTTCAAACTCTTCCTTCAGCAATATCCGGCTACTCCTTTAGCCGATAATGCTCTTTACTGGATAGGTGAATGCTATTATAGCCAGGAGAAATATCCTGAAGCGATTGAAAATTTTAATGACCTGTTGCTGAATTATCCCAACGGGGATAAAGTCCCGGCTGCCTATCTTAAAAAAGGCATGAGCTTTGTCCAGCAGGGGAAAAAAGATGAAGCTCTGGCTACTCTGAAACTGCTGGTTAGCAAATATCCCCAGCAGGAAGAAGCCAGGCTGGCTCAGCAAAAAATTAACGAACTGGTGGGAAAATGAGAGATTTAAACAGTTTGAACCGGGTTATTCTGGTTGGCAATCTGGTCAAAAAACCAGAGTTAAGGTATTTACCTAAAAACAACCGGGCGGTAGCTACTTTCCAGATAGCGACTAATGAAAGTGTCTATTATCCCGACACCAAGCAGACCTCGCAGAAGACTCAGTTTCACCGGATAGTAGTCTGGGGTCAGCAGGCCGAATTCTGCAATAAATATTTAGACCAGGGCCGCCAGGTGCTGATCGAAGGAAAATTGCGTAACCGGAGCTGGGAAGGGCGGGACGGCAACAAAAGGTATATAACCGAAATTGAAGCCCAGAATGTAGTCCTTCTCGGCCGCCGCTCAGCAGCCACTGAGGAAACGATGGCTGGGCCGCCGAACCCTGACTATCCAGACAGCAATTTCCCTGAGGTCGCAGAGCCAGCCGGCGACCAGTTCCCCGGAGAGCCTGGCCCTGGAGATGAAGGTGAAGACGACGTTCCTTTCTGATTGATAAACTCTCTAATTTAGCCCGGACAATTCTTAGAGGAAGAGGCCAAGCCAATGAGTGAAGGCATATCTTTAGAAAGGGTCAAAGAGCTGATTTACGAAGAAGACCGGCCCTGGGGAAAATTCCGCAGTTATCCCCAGCAACTGGCCTCCAGCCTGAAAATCATTACCGTCAATCCAGACGGACTGCTTTCCCTTCAATATCACCGCCGGCGGAGTGAATACTGGGTGGTGCTGGATAAAGGCCTGGAGGTTACCCTTGGTTCCCGGTCCTGGCAGCCTGAGGCCGGTGAAGAAATTTTCATCCCGGCCGGCATCCCCCACCGGTTGAAAGGCACCGGATCACAGCCTGCCCGGGTGATGGAGCTATGGCTGGGGCCATCAGATGAAAATGATATTGTCCGTCTTGAGGATATTTACGGACGAGATTGATTCCCCCGGCCAGAGCTCCCAAACCGGCTCAAAAAGAAGGCCTGGGGATACTTTCTGATAATAGCTTCAATCATAAATTCTTCAATTTCAGTCGCGGTTTTTAGCTTGAGGGCTTGTTTGACCGCTTCTTCAGCCGTGCTGGTTTCGACTTCCCTTAAGGCTTTTTTCACCCGCGGGATAAAGATTGGGTTCATGCTGAAATTCCGTAAACCCAGGCCCAGCAGAATAATAGCTGAGAGCGGGTCAGCCGCCATTTCGCCGCAGACCGCCACTTCTTTACCAAATTTATTGACGGTTTTAATCACGTGAGCCAGCAGTTCCAGAACAGCCGGATGATGGGGCTTAAAAAGATAAGAAACAGCTTCATTTCCCCGGTCAACGGCCAGATAATATTGAATCAAGTCATTCGTTCCGATACTGACATAATCAACTTCCTGAATGATACTTTCGATTAGAACGGCAGCCGCCGGAACTTCAATCATCACCCCAATCGGCATTGATTCATCAAAAGCCGTACCGGTTGGCCTGAGTTCGTCTTTAACTTCCTCAACCACCCTTTTGAGCTCGGCCACCTCTTCTAATTCAGTAATCATGGGCACCATCAAACGGACGTTGTGGCGCTCGCTGGCTTTGAGAATGGCCCGGACTTGAGTCCGGAAGAGCTCACGGTTCTTTAAAGAAAACCGGATGGCCCTTAAGCCCAGAGCCGGATTCGGTTCCTTTTCTATATTAAGCCAGGGCAAGCTCTTCTCGCCGCCGATATCAATTGTCCTGATATAAACCGGCCGGGGATAGGTCCGCCTGGCCATCTGGCGATAGATGGCCAGATGATCCTCTTCAGAAGGCAAGGTTGGCCGCTGTAAGTAGATAAACTCTGAACGGAACAGGCCAACCCCTTCTGCTCCGAAAGAAAAGGCTGTTTCGACTTCTTCCGGCAGCTCAATATTGGCCAGAGGTTTGAACCGGACTCCGTCGAGAGTTTGAGATTTCAATCTGGCTATTTTTTTCAGTTCTTTCTGGTAATTTTCATATCTTTCTTTTTTGCTGTTAAATTCTCTTTTGATGGCCGGGGGAGGATTGATAATAACTTCGCCATCGGTGCCATCAACGATAATAAAATCACCGGCCTTGACTTTCAGGCTGGCATCGTGCAGGCCAACCACAGCCGGAATTCCTAAGGACCTGGCCAGAATGGCAGTGTGGGAAGTCATGCCACCCATATCCAGGACCACTCCCATGACCTTTTCCTGGCTGAGATAAATAGCCGCTTCCGAGGGAAGAAGTTCATGGGCAACCAGAATCACCGGCTTATCCAGGTCTTCCTTCTTTTCTCTCTTTCTTTCTAAATGGCGATAGACCCTGGCCAGAACATCGGAAATATCAGCCTTTCTTTGCTGGAAATATTCATCCGAGAGTGATTCAAACAGGCTGGCAAAATGGTTATTGACGGTGGTGATAGCCCATTCGGCTTTGACTTTTTCTTCCCTGATGACTTTTTCCAGATTGGAGATGAGCATTGGATCTTCCAGGATCATCAGGTGAGCATCAAAGATAAAAGCCTGGTCTTTGCCCATCTGCTTCTCAATGTAGCCTTTAAGCTTCTGCAGCTCTTCTTTGGTTCGCTCAAAGGCCCGGCGCAACCGTTTCAGCTCATCAGCTACCTGCTGATCAGAAATAGTCTCCCGGCGGGAAGTGAAAACGACCCTCTCCGACAGGATAGCTTCCCCCAGCCCGATACCAGGAGAAACAGCCAGGCCGCGTAACCGGATCACTTCCATTCTTATTCTTCCTCGCCAAAGCGGTTGTTGATTAAGTCAGTCAGGGCTTTTAAAGCCTGCTCCTCATCGCGGCCGGAGACCAGCAGTCTGAGCTGGGTGCCCTGCCCGGCGGCTAAGGTGAGAATACCCAGAATGCTCTTCCCGTCGACTTCACTACTATCCTTGACTAAGTGCACGGAGGAGGCAAAACGGTTAGCTAAGTTAACAAATTTTACCGCAGCCCGGGCATGTAAACCGAGCTTGTTTTTGATGATGATTTTTTTTTCCTGCATGGTTCATTATCGCCTTATTTCGATCTGGAATTGAGCAGGCTGCTAACCAGATGGATATTTTTCTTGCCTTGATCAGCTACCTTTTTGGCCACTTCTTTCAGGTTGTTATTCCTTTGTAAAGACACAAACTTAATCAGCATCGGCATATTGACCCCGGTAATGATCTCCACTTTATTCTCAGTCAGAAAGCTGAAGCTGAGATTGGAAGGAGTGCCACCGAACATGTCGGTAAAGATAATCACCCCGTTTTTCTGGTCAACTTTTTTTAAGCTCTGGCTTATTTTTTTCTTGGATTCTTCCACATCATCATACCAGCCAATGGAAATGGCCTCGATATTAGGAGCTTCGCCCAGAATGATAATAACTGCATTCAGCAGCTCTTCAGCCAGCTTGCCGTGAGAAACAATCACTCCGCCTATCATGAAAAACCGCCAGTTGTCAAATCTTCAATATTCTAACCAATTCTATCTTATTTATAAATATCGCGGTGAATTATTTTTACTTCCAGTTTTTCCCGGCGCAGGTGATCCTTTAAAGCCTCGGCGATAACCACTGACCGGTGTTTTCCTCCAGTGCAACCGATAGAAATAGTCAGGGTACTCTTGCCCTCTTTCCGGAAGCCGGGAATTTGACTGTCAATAAAGGCTAAGAGATTCTTAAGATAGTCAGCCGTTTCCCCTGACTTCAAAACAAACTCCCGAACCTTTTTTGATTTCCCGGTGAGGTTTCTCAGCTCATCGGCATAAAAAGGATTGGGTAAAAATCTGGTGTCGAAAACCAGGTCTGAATCAAGAGGCAAACCGTATTTGTAACCAAAGCTGATGACATTAACCTGCAGGCGGCGCTTGGTCTCTTTTAAAATTCTGCCGGCCAGCACATCCTTCAGCTGGGAAATGCTCAACCCGGTGGTATCGATGACCTCATCGGCCATGGCTTTAATCGGACTGAGTTTTTTTCTTTCCAGCCGGACCCCTTCCAGAATAGAGCCTTTCTTAGCTAAGGGGTGAGGCCGGCGGCTTTCACTGAATCTCTTGACCAGAGCTTCATCCGAAGCTTCAAGAAAGATCAGTTTGGGTTTCACCCGCAGTTGCTTTAAAATCTGGGGAAAATCATTTAGAAAATTTGGTTCACGCATATCTATGACCAGGGCAATGCGGTCTATTTCAACTTTTCCTTTTTGCCACAAATCTACCAGTCCAGGTATCAATTTAGCCGGCAGGTTATCGACGCAATAATATCCCAGGTCTTCCAGAAAGCGGATAACCACTGTCTTGCCTGAGCCGGACAGGCCAGTAATAATAAGGAAGTCCCCGTTGTTTTTAGTTTTAGCCATCAACCCCTCTTAACCGACAGCCTCTTTTCCAGTTGCCGGATAACATCCTGGGCAGCCTCATAACCTCTCTGCCTTAAAAGAAAAACCCGGCAGGCCACTTCAATCAAAGTGGCAATATTCCGCCCTGGAGCAACGGGAATGTGGAGCTGGGGAATTCTTCGTCCGGCCAGAAGATAATCTTCAGGGAATTTAAGGCCGAGACGGTCAACTTCCATTTTTTTGCTCCACTTTTTAAGCCTGATTACCAGGTTAATCGGAGCCTTGTCGAGCAGGGCCGGGGGGCCGAATATTTCCTTGATATTGATGATGCCCAGCCCTCTGATCTCCATAAAATTCCGGGTGAGACGGGGAGAACGGCCTTGAAGCTGGCCACCTTCGTCTTCAAAAATTTCAACGACATCATCGGAAATAAACTTATGCCCGCGAGCGATAAGCTCCAGAGAGCTCTCGCTTTTCCCTATCCCGCTGTCACCAATGATGAGTGTCCCCACCCCGAATATTTTTAGCAGGCCGGCCGAGATGACTATCTGGCAGGCCGGGTTCCGGCCGGAAGCCGGTTTCTTCTTTTGGCTTTTATTCAATTTGCTTCTCTTCTTGCCTTTTGATCGTCTCCCGGACCTCGGACTGGCTCTTGGCCTGCAGTAGTTTGTCTTTAAGCTCCGGTGACTTTTTAATTAATTGAGCAATCAGCGCCAGAATCTGCAGATTGAGGCTGGGATCTTCCAGGGAGGTGATGAGAAGAAAGAAGATATTAACCGGACGTCCATCAGGGGCCTCAAAGGGAACGCCCTGCCTGGCAATTCCGACTAATACGATAGGATTATTAACCCATTTGACTTTACAATGAGGAATAGCCACCCCTTCGCCCAGGGCCGTAGTCCCGAGCGATTCCCGCTGCTCGAGCTTGTCAATGACTTCTTCCGGGCGGCTGATTAACTTATTCTTCTTTAAATAATTGACCATCTCCCGGATGGCTTCGGCTTTAGTCTTGGCCTTAACATCCAGCAGGATTGTTTTTTCGTCAATAATATTGGATAACCTCAAAGCTAACTGCTCCTTACCGCTAGTTCCGACCTGGATTCAATCTTCAGATAGGTTACCCTTTTCAGGCTTCAGGGTCAACCAGTCCGATTGTTCCGTCCTGGCGGCGGAAAATCACCGCCCAGCCTTTACTGGCCTCTTTTTTAAAAAGAAAGGCTTCTTTCCTGCCTTCTTCCAGCCTGACCAGGGCTTCTTCCAGGCTGATAGGCTGATCAGAATAATAGGGCAGTGGAACCAGTTTGGCCTCGATCTGTGGCCTGGAAACAGGAGCGGCCAGAGCCTGGCGGCTGGAGGCCCGGCGCCGTTTTTGAATCAGCTTTCTTCTTTCTTTGACAATTTTTCTTTCCAGACTGTCGAAGGCCTGGTTAAGTGAATTGAACATGTCAGTTGTTTCTTCTGACAGGGCGAAATCCTCTCCCCGCCTTTTAATCAGCAGATCAACCCTTTTCCGGCTTTTCTCTTCAGTCAGGATGACCTCAAGTTGCTGCACCTCATCCAGGATTTTCCCCATCCTGTTGAGCCTTTTTTCACAATAATCCTTGATCTCCTCGGTCAACTCCGTATGCCTGGCAGTAAAATTAACGATCATTCGACCTCCTCCAGTAAAAATTTCTTTTTTCTTATATTGGCTGGCGGAAGACCCAGCTGGCCACGATATTTAGCCACGGTCCGGCGAGCGATCTGAACATTCTCCCTGGTTAAGATAGCAACGATTTCCTCATCACTCAAGGGATTGGCTTTATCTTCATTCTGAACCAGTTTCCTAATTCTGTCTTTGATCTTTAAGGAAGAAATTTCTTCCCCGTAGGCCCCGCTCAGCGACTTATGGAAGAAATATTTTAAAGGAAATAAGCCGAGGGGAGTCATCATATATTTGTTGGCTACCACCCGGCCAATGGTTGACTCATGCAGGCCAAGTTCCCGGCCGATCTCGATCAGAGTCATGGGCTTTAAAGCCTCGAGTCCATTCTCCAGAAACTCTTTTTGTTTTCTGACAATATAATCGGCTACCCGGTAAATGGTCCGGTTTCTTTGATTAATACTCTTGATAAACCACAAAGCCCTCTTCATCTTGTCTTTGATAAATCTGGCTGTCTCCTGATCACCCTTGACTCCCGCCTGGGCTAATTGCCGGTAATAACGATTGAGCCGCAGCCTGGGCAGGCCTTCTTCATTCAGGTAAATTTTCCATTGCCCGTGTTCCTTAACCACATAAATATCCGGGACGACATAGATGGTCCGGTCCTCACTGTATTTTCGCCCCGGAGCCGGATCAAGGTTTTTAATCAAATCAAGATGAAGGCGCAATTCGGCCAAAGAAATATTAAGCTGGCTGGCCAGCTCCTGATGAGCAGCCTTTTCCAGCAGGGGAAGATAGTCAGTAATGATTCTTCTGGCCGTCTCGTCCTGAAGGTTAAGTGAATCCATTTGAGCCAGTAACGCTTCTTTTAAAGTCAGGCTGCCGCAGCCGGGCGGATCAAACATTTTTATCTTTGACCGGACCTCTTCCACCAGGGCCAGATCCTCTGGCAGCCGGGAGGCTATTTCCTCCGGGCTGACGGTGAGATACCCGTCTTCATTGATATTACCGATAATATATTCAGCTACCTTTAGTTCACCTGGTTCAAAGAAAGTCAGCCCGGCCTGCCAGTTCAGATGATCCCAGAGAGACGGGCTCGCTGACACCTGATTTTCAACTCTCGGCTCATCCTGGCCGGTTTCATTTAAAGTTGGAATTGAGTCATCTAAATAATCTTCGAAACCAGCTGAAAAAATCACCTCATCGTAATCCTGGCTATTGCCGTCTTCCTGACCGGTTTCAGCGCCAGCTGCGATCTCTTCGGGACTGGCCTCACTGGCTGGTGTCTCCTCGCCTGACTCTCCCTCTATTTCCAGCAGCGGGTTTTCGGACAACTCGTCATAAACCACCTGCTGCAATTCAAGGTTGGTCAGCTGCAGCAGCTTAATGGCCTGCTGCAGGGCCGGGGCCAGGATTAATTTCTGGGCCTGCTTTTGATTGAGCTTTTGCTTTATCATCAGTCTAAACTATAGACGGAAATCGGGGCCAAAATATATCTTTCTAATTTCATTTTCCTTTAAAACTTCTTCTGGCCTGCCTTCAAATAAAATCTTTCCTTCATTTATTATATAGATTCTATCCAGAATTTTCAGCGCTTCCTGAGCCCGGTGATCGGTCAGGAGGAGGCCGACCTTCTTTTCTTTTAGCTTGAGAATGACCTGTTGCAATTCAGCCACTGCTTTGGGATCAAGTTCTGAAAATGGTTCGTCCAGTAGCAGGAATTGAGGCTCCAGAATCATCGCCCTGACTATTTCCAGTTTCCGGCGCTCTCCACCTGATAGCTGTCCCGCCGGCTCTCCGGCCAATTCGAGCAAGCCGAACTCTTCCAGCTGCTGTCTGATTTCTTCCCGGCAGGCGCTGGCTCCTTTGCTTCCGTTTTTCGCTTCGGCTGCCAGCCAGAGATTTTGCTCAACCGTCAGGCCGCGAAAAATTGAATCATCCTGGGGTAAAAAACCTAAACCTTTTCTGACCCTGATATAAACCGGACAGGGCGTCAGTTCCTCGTCATTAAGCAATACCTGGCCGCTGTCCTGGCGGACCAGCCCGATGGTGACCGAAAAGGCCGTGGTCTTGCCTGCCCCATTGGGTCCAAGCAGTCCGACGACTTCTTTTTGGCTGATTCGGAGGGAGACATGGTCTAAAACCAGGCGCTGACCATATCTTTTGACCAGATTTTTGACCTCTAACAGGTTCATTTTCCCCTGCGAAGGATGGTCACTGATCTTTTTTTCCCTTGATTTTCTACGGTGATTTTATCATCCAGGGTAAATAAAGTCAATTTATCGGCTTCAACCCTGTTACCGTCTTTATCTTTGAGCTTGGCCTGGCCGCAAAAAATAAAAACTTCCTCAGCCGGGCGGTAAATGGCTTCTTTTGAGTCAAATTGGTAGTCATGCCAGGAAAGCCTGACCCGGCCGTCAGCCTCCAGGCGGGTCAGCTCATCAGAATTTTCTTTTTCGAAATAAAAAATAAGCCGTCTGGCCTGAAGTTTAAATTCATCGGAGATGAAACTTACCTCTCCCCGGGCCTCAAAAGCCAGCCCGGAAGGGAGAAGGCTTAATTCCTTAGCGCTGAGTCCGGCTTTTTTTATTTTAGAGCCGGCCTGGCTGTAGACCAGGTTAGCTTTAATCCCGTCGCTTAAAGCTATCATCCCCGTTTCTCTATCCACTGAGGCCCGGCCGGCCAGAAAAACATTTTCGTCCTGCCGTAGAGCCGTCTGACCGTTGAGATCAATTCTCTCCCTGTTCCCGCTGGCTTCATCCCCTCCGGCAATCAGCGGTCTATCCTTTTTGAAAAAGGAAACAGCCAGCTTAAAAAAATCCGGGCTTAGTTCCAGCTTGACTCCGTTGGCCTTAAAACTAAGGTCAGACATTTCTAACTCCAGGCCATTTGACTCAAGCTTAAATTCCGGATAAGTTAACCGGGCCGAAGCCTGAAGGCTGATTTTCCCGGTCAGAAGATTGTCTTCTAACTCCTGGCCCTCAAGTTCCAGACGCTTTTCTTCCCCGTCAAAGACAGCCAGGACCGCTTTCCTGGCCAGAAACGAGGCCGCCTGCCCGTCTGGATTAAAAATTAATTTAATCTCCTCTCCCTGGCCGGTCAGGTCATGCGAGCTGCCCTCGGCCTTTAGTTCCCAGCTGCCCGGAGCCTGGAGGAACCAGCTCCCCTGCTGCCTGGTCAAGCTCATTTTAGCTGTCGCCAAATTAAGATGATAAAAGGTTGAACCCGGTTCTTTTTGCTTCAAATCGAGAAAGGCCTGACCATTTAATCTTAATTCTTCTGGTTCAAAATCACTCCCGGCCAGAAGTAAAACTCCTTCCGAACCATTCCCTGACACCGGTCCATTCTCAAACTTGAGCCCGCTGGCCTGAATCAATCCGGCTTTCAGGTCAAAATCAACCCTGTTTCCGCTCACTATTAGCGGCGGCTCTAAACTATTAATCTTTATGACTGCCCCCTTTTGAAATTTGCCTTTCCTGTCTTTAAGGTCATAAGTGGCGCCGGCTGCCGACATTTCCAGGCTTCTGAGCTCAAAACGAAGATTCTCTGCCTGCAAAAGACCTGTTTTTAAATCATAAGTTAGATCAGGAGCCGATAGCTTCAGTTCGCCGCTTTTAATTTTGACCGAGCCTTTAGCCAGGAGATTTTGCCAGCCGGAAGCCAGGCCTGCCTGGTCAGCCTTTAAAATCAGTTCAAAATCAGGTTGTTCCTGGGAAAATTCAACATTTCCCTTTAGCTGCTGGTTATTCTCTTCATCAATTGAGCCCAGGTCAGCTCTGACTTTTATTTTTCCACCCTGGCTGGTGACTTCCAGAGCCGTAAAATTTTCCTCGAGGCTTTGCACCTTGTCCGGCAACACTCCCCCGGGCTCAGGCCGGCTGATTTTCTGTTCTTTAGAACCAAGAAAAATAATAAGGACGATGGAAGCGATAAAAGCTATGAGGACCAGCAGGATAATTTTCCTCACCAGAGGCAGCCAGCCATAAGAGGCATATTTTTTTGGCATCACGCTAAGTGAGTCCTGACATCCTCCAGCTTGAGATGGATCTGGCTTTTCCCCCGGTAATCCGAGACTTCGAGTGAATAAGCCAGATCGACCTTCTGGCCGCGGCTTAATTCCTGCAGGCTGCCGGCTTTATCCCAGGCTAGAACCTCAAAGACCCGGCCCCCCTGCCTGGCCCAGAATTTAAGATGCCTGTTCTTCAAGACCACAGGCTCTCCGAGAATGTCTACCTCTTCGGCCATAAAAACCGGCCGCGAATTACCGACTCCAAAAGGCAAAAGCCGGCTATAGAATTCCAGAAAAGAAGGAGTAATCGCCGGGAAATTAAGCCTCCGGTCAATCACCAGTTTTTTCTGTAAGAGGTCATCGGTTATTCTTTCGGCGGCCAGACTGTTTATTTTTTCCTTAAAAGGCAGAAGCTCAGACTGGTTAAGAGTACAGCCGATCGCCTGCTCATGCCCGCCGAAATTAACCAGCAGGGAACGGCAGTCAGTGATCAGATCGATGAGAGATAGATCAGGCAGGCTGCGGCCAGAGCCATAGGCCTGACCATTTTCATAAGCAAACAAAATTACCGGCCGGTAAAACAACTCTTTAATTTTTGAAGCCACGATCCCGATAACCCCCCGGTGCCAGTGGTCGCTGCCCAGGATTAACAGGCGGTACCTGTCCTCCAGCTTTCTGCTTTTAATTTTTTGCACTGCTTCTTTAAAAATCTTTTCTTCAATTCTCTGCCGGGCATTATTGAGGTCGTTGAGCTTCTGGACCAGCCCGGCACATTCTTCTTCCGAATCGGAAAAGAACAGCTGTAGGGCCAGCTCAGTTTCGCCCAGGCGGCCGGCCGCATTTATCCGCGGCCCTAGCCTGAATCCCAGGTCAACCTCATTTATCTTCCGGTTAGTAATTCCGGAAATTTCCAGCAAACTCTTGAGCCCCGGAGTTCTGACTTCTTTTAGCTTGTTCATCCCCTCTCTGACCAGAATCCGGTTTTCTCCTTTGAGACTGGCCACATCAGCCACGGTCCCGATGCTGGCCAGCTTCAGAAAGAAAGTCAAATCCTGGCTGATGCCCCGTTCTAAGAAAAGAGCCTGAATAAGTTTGAAGACTACTCCCACCCCGGCCAGATTTTTATCTGGATAACCGGAGGAGTCGATGACCGGATTAAGGACGGCCACCGCCCGGGGTAAATCATCTCCCGGATGATGGTGATCGGTAATGATAACCTCCAGCCCCTTAGCTTTAGCTTCCTCTACAAAGTCAGTAGCTTTTATTCCACAATCCACACTGATCAGCAGATTAGCTTTCATTTCCAGGATATGGGGAAGATGGTGAATCTTCAGTCCATAGCCGTCTTTCATTCTATCGGGAATAAAATATTCGGCCTGGCCGCCAAGAGAACGGAGGGCCTTAACCAGCATGACCACCGACAGGATACCATCCACATCATAATCCCCGAAGACCACCATTTTTTCTTTTCTGGCTATGGCCTGAAAAATCCGGGCGACAGCTTCCTTCATGCCTTTCATCATAAATGGATTATGAAGCTCGGCCAGGTTGCCATAAAGGAAAAAAGCGGCTTCCCCGGCAGTTTTGATACCACGGTTGACCAGGAGGGCAGCTATCTCGTCGGGCAGATTAAGCTCCTGGGCCAGAATCCAGGTTTCAGGATTTTCAGGCAGGACCCGCCAGCGGTAATTGGCATTCATCTTTTTAAATCTAACACAACTTCAAGCCGGCGACAACCGGCTAAACCAGCTTGGCCTGGTTGACATCATCCGGGCTCAAAAATATAATTCATAGACTGTGTTAGAAAAACTTAAAGAGACCTTAGCCAGAACCAGAAAACTCTTTGCCCCGATTGAACAGCTCTTAACCCGCAACCTGTCGCAGGAAGAAATTCTAAATGAACTGTTTGAGTTGCTCATTCTGGCCGATATCGGTCCGGCTACCAGTCAGAAAATTATTGACGGCCTCAAACAGAAAAGCCGCAAGTCAGGCCAGGCAGACCTCAAGGCTTTATTAAAACAGGAACTGATTGACATCCTGTCCTCTGAACCAGCTACAGTCAATGACGTCTTTCCAGCTGTCTGGCTGCTGGTCGGGGTTAATGGCGGTGGCAAAACCACCTCGGCCGCCAAGCTGGCCTCTAAATATCAGAGCCAGGGCAAGAAAGTTATGCTGGCCGCCGCCGATACCTTCCGGGCAGCTGCTCAAGAACAACTGGTTCTATGGGGAAAGAGGCTGAATCTGCCGGTAATTCAGGGTCAAACTGGAGCCGATCCGGCTTCGGTCGTCTATGATGCTGTCCAATCATTTAAAGCCAGAAATTATGACCTGTTGATCATTGACACCGCCGGCCGCCTTCACACTTATGCTAATCTGATGTCCGAACTGGAAAAAATAAAAAAGGTTATCAACCGGGAAATTCCCGGGGCCCCGCAAGAGATACTCCTGGTCCTTGATTCGACTATCGGGCAGAATGCCATCGTCCAGGCCAGAGAGTTTAACCGCTTTTCCGGCCTGACCGGAGTTTTCCTGACCAAACTTGATGGCACCGCCCGCGGAGGAAGTGTCCTGGCGGTCGTTGAAGAATTGAAACTGCCTATAAAATTTGTTGGCCTGGGCGAGACAGAAAAGGATATAATGGAGTTTGAACCGGAAGCCTTTGTTGAGGCTCTCCTCTCATGAGCAAGACAGCTGGTGATGAAGCCCTGATGGAAATGGCTTATTCCTTAGCGGAAAAAGCCCGGGGCCAGACCAGCCCCAATCCCTGTGTCGGCGCTCTGATTGTCAGGCAGGGACAAATTATCGGCTGGGGATATCATCAGGCCGCCGGCAGCCCTCATGCTGAAATTATCGCCCTGGAAAGGGCCGGCCAGCGGGCTAAGGGCTCGACTCTTTATTTGACCCTGGAACCCTGTGTCCACTGGGGGAAAACACCTCCCTGTGCTGATCGTCTGGCCAGGGCCGGCTTCGAGCGAGCCGTTATTTCCACCTATGACCCCAATCCTCTGGTTTACCGCCAAGGAGTGGCTAAGCTCCGGGCAGCCGGCGTCAAGGTGGTCACCGGTGTCCTGGCTGAAAAGCAGGTCAGGCTGAATGAGGCTTATCGCCAGTATATTGTGAACAAAGTTCCTTTGGTAACGCTCAAAGCGGCCCTGAGCCTTGACGGCAAAATAGCCAGCTGGAGCGGAGATTCGCGCTGGATATCTTCAGAAGAATCAAGAAGATTTGGACAGGAACTGAGGGCTGAGCAGGATGGAATTCTGGCCGGAGTTAATACTATTCTCACAGATGATCCTCAGCTAACGGTCAGGCTGAAAAACTTCGTCAAGAAAAGATGGTCAAGGATTATCCTGGACTCCAGACTCAGAATCCCCTTAACGGCCCGCCTGCTGAAAAATCCAGAGCAGGGCCAAATATTGATCTTTACCGGTTATGATAGCTCCAGGGCAAAAGCTCAGAGATTAACGGAGAGAGGGGCCGAAGTTATCCGCCTCCCGGAGAGAAAAAACAGGCTGTCGCTCAAAGCGGTTCTTAAAGAACTCGGGCAGAGGGAAATAACCTCAATCCTGGTTGAAGGCGGGGCCAGGGTCATGACTTCATTTCTGGAAGAAAAACTGGCTGATAAAGCTTATTTTTTTATCTCGCCCAAGCTTATTGGCGGAGAAAGGGCTCCAACTATCTTTGAGGGTCAGGGAGTTAGCCGGGTATCAAGAGCCATCAGGTTAAAAAACATCTCGACTTTAAGACTCAAAGATGACATCATCATCGAAGGATATTTTTAGGTGTTTACCGGGCTTATCCGCTATCAGGGAAAATTCAGGGGCTTAAGAAAGAACCTGACTGAGATTCTTATTGAAGTTCCTGAAGAACTGGCCACTCAGCTGGTCCCCGGTCAGAGTCTGGCCGTAGATGGCATCTGCCTGACTGTCAGCCTTAAAGAAAAGGACCGCCTGTCTTTCAATCTATCTAAGGAAACTCTGGAGCTAACGAATCTAAAAGATTATCGCCCGGGGAAAATGGTTAACCTGGAGCTGCCGCTCCGGCTTGATGAACTGGTGGGGGGCCATCTGGTGACCGGCCATGTTGACGGTACCGGCCGGGTGGTGGAGGTTAAGAGGAGGCCGCCAGGGAAAAGGCTTAAAATCAAACTCCCCTCCGGTCTGAGGAAATATCTGGCTGAGAAGGGCTCGGTAGCGGTCAATGGGGTCAGCCTGACCGTAGCTTCCCTTGGCCCCGACTGGTTCGAAGTGGAGCTAATACCTGCTACCCTTCAGGCTACTAACCTCTGTGACCTCAGGGCCGGCGACCGGGTTAACCTTGAAGGTGACATCCTCGGGAAATACGTGTATAATTTCATAGCAGAAAAGAAATTTTAGACCTCATCTTTTAACTAAGAATGGAAAACAAACCAAAAGTTATTGGTGTCGATGAAGCTCTGGATTATCTCCGGGCTGGACGGATGATCATCATTGTTGATGACGAGGACCGCGAAAATGAAGGCGACCTGATGGTCGCAGCAGAAAAGGTTACTCCGGAAATAATAAATTTTATGGCTAAAAACGGACGGGGGCTGATCTGCCTGTCCCTGACCAAGGAAAGAGCGGAAGAACTCAAACTCCCGCCGATGGTAACTGAAAACACAGCCAGGTTTGGGACAGCTTTTACTGTTTCTGTTGATGCCCGGCAGGGCGTGACCACGGGAATTTCCGCTTACGACCGGGCCCGAACCATTCTGACCGCCATTAACCCCGCCACCAGGCCCGAAGACCTGGCCCGTCCAGGCCACGTTTTCCCGCTGACAGCCAAAGAAGGCGGAGTTCTGGCCCGGGCCGGGCAGACAGAAGCGGCCGTTGACCTGACCAGAATGGCTGGCCTTTACCCGGCTGGTGTCATCTGCGAGGTAATGAAGGAAGACGGCACCATGGCCAGAATGCCTGATCTGGAAAAATTCGCCGGAGACTATGGCGTGCCAATTCTGACCATTGCTGATCTCATTCGTTACCGGATGCGGACCGAGACTCTGGTCAGAAAAATCGCCGAGGCCGATCTCCCGACCCGCTATGGTCATTTCCGCCTGGCGGTTTTTGAAGATATCATTCATGGCGACCATCATGTGGCCATGATCAAAGGTGAGATTGCCGGCCAGGAGCCTGTTCTGGTCAGGGCTCATTCTCAATGCCTGACCGGCGATGCCTTTGGCTCCCGGCGCTGCGACTGCGGCGATCAGCTTCATCTCTCAATGGAAATGATTGAAAAGGAAGGCCGGGGACTTGTTCTTTATATACTGAATCATGAAGGCCGGGGCATCGGTCTGGCCAATAAAATCAAAGCTTATGCCCTGCAGGACGAGGGAGCCGACACAGTTGAAGCGAACTGCCGGCTGGGCTTTAAACCTGATCAGCGCGATTACGGCATCGGTGCTCAGATTATGGCGGCCCTGGGAATAAGAAAAATCAGATTGATTACCAATAATCCCCGCAAATTCCGCGGGCTGAGCGGCTATGGCCTGGAAATTGTGGAAAGAGTTCCGATTCAGATCCCCCCTAATGAAGAAAACCTGGAATATCTAAAAACCAAAAAAGAAAAAATGGGCCATCTGCTGGATATCACCTGAAGATTCAAAAAAATTTCAGCTAATGTTCCCGCCGGGCAGGTTTAAAGCTGTTTTATCTTTGAATCCAGAATGAAAGTCACCGGCCCGTCATTGACCAGATAAACGTCCATCATAGCCTGGAAGACACCGGTTTCCACCTTCAGCCCGCTGGCCTTGAGCCGGTCAACAAAATAATTAAAAAGACCGGCTGCCCGGTCCGGGGATTCAGCCAGATCAAAACTCGGCCGCCGGCCCTTTTTGATTGAGGCGGCTAAGGTAAATTGAGAGACAGCCAGAATGCTCCCGCCGGTCTCCTTCAAAGACAGGTTCATTTTCCCTGCCCCGTCAGGAAAAATGCGCAATTCAATTACTTTACCGGCTAAGTAATCAGCCTCAACTTCCCGGTCCCCTTTTTCAAAGCCAACCAGAAGACAAACTCCAGGTCCAATTTCGCCGGCTATTTTCCCCTCTACCAGAACTCTGGCCTCTTTTACTCTCTGCAAAACTATCTTCACTTTTGGGCTCCTCCTGCCGCCACTGGCAGCCTTAAACCAAACCTGGCCCAGTTGACTTTAAACTTTGAATATTCTATCATAATGCCCTCTAAAGGAGATACAGATGGCACTGAGACACAAATCAGCTATCAAGCAGCATCGTCAAAGCCTTAAGCATCAGGCTATCAACCAGAGAAATAAATCTCTGATGAAAACCTATATTAAGAAAGTCAGAGAAGCCATAGCCAGCGGAGACCAGCAAGCAGCGCTTGAACTGCTGCCAAAAGCCGTCAAGGCTATTGATCAGACTGTGGCCAAGGGGGCTATTCACCAGAATACAGGTTCTCGCTATAAGTCACGCCTGTCCAAACAGGTCATGGGTCTGAAATCACAGGCCAGCTGACCTCAACCAGTTTTTTTATTTCTTAAAGCAAAATAATTTAAAAGAAAAGTCTCTATCAATATTTCCGGCTCGAGGTCGCTGCTCTTCAGGCTTAGATCGAGCCTGGCCAGCCGGTGAATCAGTTCGTCCAGCTCTTTCTGGCTAAAAGCTTCGAGGTTAGCCGTAAAAGCCTGGAGTTTCCGGTCGAACAGGCTCCAGCCTTCAACAATTTGCGGATGCGATTTTTTAAAAATTTCCTTGACCGGTTTCTTAAGCCTCTCAACCTCAACTTTTGCCTGATTTAAGGAAATAATATAACGGCTGATGGAGGCCAGGTAATTCAGGATATCAGCTGCGGCTGGCTCGGCTCCGAAAAAACTGCGGTTAAGACTTAAAGCTTCCTCCAGCTGGCCTGATTCCAGAGCTTCTTCCAGAGCAAAACGGTCATAACTCTGGCGGGCTGCACAAACTTTCAGAACGTCTTCTTCAGTTATTTCATTTTCTTTTTGAGGGTAAAGACTGAGCTTCTCCAGTTCCTGGCTCAGAGTGAGCAGTTCCGGGCCGCAGAGGTCGAGCAATCTCCTGGCCGCCGCGGGCTTCATCTTTTTTCCTCTTAATCTCAGCTCATCGTTCAGCCAGAAAAGAAGCTCGCTTTCCTTCGGAGTTTTTATTTCGAGGGTCTGGAAAGCATCTTTATTCCGGCTCTCCAGCCCCTGGAAAAAATTGAAAAGCTTCTGGCCCCGTTTAAGTTTTCCCTGGAAAATAATGACCAGAAAAACCTGGTCAGGAGGCTGCTCGAAATAACGGGACAGGGCCTCTTCAGCCGGAGCGATCAGCTGCCGGTAAGCCTTATCTCCAGCCTGCCAATCGCCATTCTCATAATCAGGAAAATAAATAATAAATATTCTGTCCCGGCCGGAAGAAAACATATCCAGGCTCGAAGCTTCATCCAGAATCTCAGCCCAGTCAGTTTCAAAAAGAAAATAAGCCTTGAATTCAGGCCCGTTTCCGGCCAGGCGGCTGGCTGCTTTAAATTTGTCCAGATAAAGCCTGGCGGCTAAAGCCTGGTCGCCATAAATAAAGGTCCCGGGCTTTAAATTTTGAGGAGAAAGAAGCTTCTCCAGAGTGCGGCTAAAAACTTCTCTCGAAGCCATTTAAAAACCTTCCAGCAGGCTGACGACTAATTGCTTAGCAAATTTTTCAGCCAAGCGGTCAATCGCCTGATTTTCCATCGTTTCGTAATCGAGCCCGGCCGGAACTTCATACTCATCTACATAGGTAAAATTATCATCGGCAAAAAGGATCTGATCAGTCAGAAGATCGGTAAAAACCACCCTGGTCACCACTGTTACTTTATAGCGGCTGGCAGCTCCTCCCGAACTAAAGGCAATGGGCTGAACCTTAAAAGAACTAATGTCCCCGACCAGGAGGCCCTGAGCTTTATTCTGGTCAGGCTCAATCGTTACCCGGGCTCTGGCAATGAGTTCATTAATGACACTCCTGGTCAATTTAAGATCAAGTTCAAACCGTCCAGAGCTATTCTCAAACACCGGGACGCAGACCCGTTTCATCCCGGGTGGCCAGACACTGCCCCGGCCCCGCAGCTGATAGCCACAGGCAGAAAGCGAAAATATGACCAGGGACAGCAGCAGGCAGCTGCTGATATATTTTTTAAAAACTTGCATCTAACCCCGGAGGTCAGACGACCAGGCTGACCAGTTTATTTTTTACACAGACAATTTTTTTTGGCTCCCGGCCGCCGAGCAATTCCTGGATGCGGGGCAGGCTCAGAGCTTTTTCCTTGAGAATCTCCTCCTCAGTCTCAACCTCCGCTTCAAATTTATCCCGGAGCTTGCCGTTAATCTGGACCACAATGGTAATCATCTCTTCTTTAGCCAGCTCCGGATTATAAGAAGGCCAGCTGGTTTGAGCCACTAAGGTTGTCCGGCCGGTTTTCTGCCAGAGCTCTTCGGCCAGATGAGGAGCAAAAGGCCCCAGCAGAAGAATCAAATCAGTTAGAGCTTCAGCCAGGAGCTCTCTTCCCTCCCGGCTCTGTCTCAGAAGGTCCTTGTCTTTTTTCAGGCTGTTAGTTAACTCCATCAGAGCTGAAATGGCTGTATTCAAATGAAAACGCTGCTCTATGTCACCGGTGACTTTCTTTATGGTCTGATGAAGCTTCTTACTGAGCCGTTGATAGCTGGCCTCATCAAATTGCCCGGCGGCCACCGCTCCTTTCTCCTGGAAAAGATCCAGGTTTTCTTCTACCAGATTCCAGATTCTCAGAACGAAGCGGTAGCAACCTTCCAGTCCTTCTTCTGACCAGGCAAATTCTTTTTCGGGCGGAGAGGCAAAGAGGATAAAAATGCGCAGGGCATCAGCCCCGTAAGTTTTGACCATCTCGTCCGGGTCAACCACATTGCCCCGTGATTTCGACATGGCCGAACCGTCTTTGGTCACCATCCCCTGAGCCAGATAGTGGGGAAATGGTTCATCAATCCGGGTCAGGCCCAGATCCCGCAAATATTTGGTGAAAAAACGGGAATAGATTAGATGAAGAATAGCATGCTCGACACCGCCAATATAAAGATCAACCGGCAGCCAGTAAGCTGCTTTTTCAGGTTCAAAGGGCAGCCTGGTCTCACCGGGAGAGCAATAACGGAAAAAATACCAGGAAGAATCAACAAAAGTATCCATGGTATCAGTCTCGCGCCTGGCTGGCCCGCCGCATTTGGGACAGGTGGTATTAACAAACTCCGGTATCTTTTCGAGAGGTGAGCCTTCTTCGCCGGTAAATTCCGCCTTAAAGGGTATTTCCACCGGCAGCTGGTCATAAGGAACAGGCTGAAGACCGCATTGCTCACAATAAATAACCGGAATCGGCGTTCCCCAGTAGCGTTGACGGGAAATGCCCCAATCACGGAGGCGATAGGTAACACTTTTCCGGCCAAAGCCTTTAGCCTCGGCCAGAGCCGCCATTTTCTCCATGGCCTCATCTGAGCTCAAGCCATTAAACTCCCCCGAATTGATCAGGATTCCATATTCCTCAAAAGCCTGGCCGGCCAGTGGCTGAACTTCAGGCGAGGCGGGTTTTATTACCGGGGTAACCGGCAGGTTATATTTAGTGGCAAATTCATAATCCCTTTGATCGTGAGCCGGAACACCCATGACCGCTCCGGTTCCATAATCCATCAGGACATAATTGGCCAGAAAGACAGGAACGGGCTGGCCGGTAAAGGGATTAATGGCCTTAAGGCCGGTATCATAACCAACTTTTTCTTCCTCTTTAATTTCTCTTTTTACCCTGGTCTCAGCTATAGTTTTTTTAATCCAGTCAAGAAGCTTTTCTTTTTCTGGATGGCCGGCGATCAGCTCTGAAGTCAGAGGATGTTCGACCGATAGGACGACAAAAGTCGCCCCGTAAATAGTGTCAATTCTGGTGGTAAAGACTTCAATATCTTTATCTATGGCCGGCACTTTAAAATTCACCAGCGCCCCTTCACTTTTGCCAATCCAGTTTTTCTGCATCTCCAGAACATGCCCCGGCCACTGGCTCAGTTGCTCATGGCCGCTCAGCAGCTCATCGGCATAAGCGGTAATTTTTAAAAACCACTGCTCCATCTTTTTCTGACTGACTTCACTGTCGCAGCGCCAGCAGCGCCCGGCTACCACCTGCTCATTGGCCAGGACTGTCCGGCACTGTGGACACCAGTTAACCCAGCTCAACCGGCGATAAGCCAGACCCTGTTCAAACATTTTGAGGAAAATCCATTGATTCCAGCGGTAATAATCAGGCAGGCAGGTATTGACCTCTCTTGACCAGGAGTAGCTGATGCCCAATCTCTTCAACTGGGAACGCATGTAGTCAATATTATCGAGGGTCCATTTTTGAGGATGAGTACCGTGTTTAATAGCAGCATTTTCAGCCGGCAGGCCCAGGGCATCCCAGCCGATGGGATGGAGGACATTGAAGCCTCTCATTCTTTTAAAGCGGGCAATGACATCACCTATTGAATAATTCCGCACATGCCCCATATGAATCCGGCCAGAAGGATAGGGATACATTTCGAGGCAATAGAACTTGGGTTTAGCTGGATCTTCTGCCGCTTCAAAAATCCGGCTTTCGGCCCAGATTTTCTGCCATTTTTTTTCAATTTCTTCAAAATTATAGGCTTCCTTCATCGTCTCTACCTCTGTTCAGGGAAACAAGTCCCGGATAAAGCTGGCGCTATGTCCAATCAGCTTAAAATGATAAGTTTATGGTGACTAAAAGTCAACCAAACCCCAGCCGGTTATAGCTTATTCAATTAATTAAAATTATAATAATATTTTAAGCCAGAATTTAGTCATCAGAAAAAGATTCACCAGATGAAACTCTTGGAAGTCAAGAACCTGGAGGCCGGCTACAACCACCTGCCGGTTATTCATGACATCTCCTTTGATCTTGAGCAGGGAGAATTTCTGGCGGTCTGCGGTCCTAATGGCTCGGGTAAGAGTACGCTGGTTAAAGCTTTGCAGCGGCTGACTCCTTTTACCCGGGGAACAGTCAAGCTGGAAGGTAGAAATGTCTTTCGCCTGAAAACTAAGGAAATAGCCGCTCGGCTGGCTTATGTGCCCCAGGTCTCAGATCAGGTATTTGACTTCACCGTTGAAGAGACAGTGGCCATGGGCCGTTATATCCATCAAGGTCACCAATTGGCCGGCCAGTCGGACAGAGACCGGTCAGAAATTGAAGAGGCCATGAGACTGACCGGGGTGGCCGCCCTCAGACATAAAAACCTCAGCCAGTTAAGCGGCGGGGAAAGGCAGCGGGTACTCATCGCCAGGGCTTTGGCCCAGGAGACACCGGTTCTTCTCCTGGATGAGCCAAGCTCCCATCTGGATATAAATTTTCAGCTCCAGATTTATCATCTTCTCCGGGACCTGCAGATAGAAAAAAAGAAGACTATTCTGGCCGCCGAACACAACCTCAATCTCTGCATACCTTACTGCCAGCGATTGCTGTTTCTCAAGCAGGGCGGGATCGAAGCGGCTGGACCTCCAGCCGAAGTAATAAACCGCGAGGTAATCCGCCGCGTCTTTGATCTGGAAGTTGAGCTGAGAGAAAACACTTCTTCCGGGCGGCCTGAGATCTCTTTTATCCATTCTGCCGCTCGGACAGTGAACAAAATCCAGCCAGGACCCAAGACAGGAGTTAAAAATTAGAAAAAAGCCAGTTAAGCCCGCACTAAAGCCCTGGCGGCTTGACCGTCTGGCAACCGGTTCTTGTTTTTATCCACTTAATCCGCCGCCGGCCGGCCCGAATCACCGCTGGCTTTTGTCCTGCCTGACTTTTCTGATCATTTTCCCCCTGACTCTCTCCAGCCTTTTTCCCCAGACAAGGGTACTGACTGATGACTTTGGCCACCGGCTGGAGCTCAGCCATTGCCCCGAGAGAATAATTTCTTTAGCTCCCAATCTGACTGAAATACTCTTTGCCCTGGGCCTCGGCCAGAAGGTCGCCGGGGTAACCAGTTTCTGTGATTATCCGCCAGAAGCCAGGCAGAAAGAAATAGTCGGCGGGCTGGTTGATCCCAGTTTAGAAAAAATCAGGGTGCTTAAACCGGATTTAATTCTGGCTTTCAGGGGCAATCCCCGCCGGATTCTCGACCGGCTGTATGCCGAAAAGCTGCCGCTTCAGGCCTTTGAAACCGGACAGAACTTTGAAGACCTTTTCTCTCTTATTCAGAGGATTTCACTTTTAACCTGCACCAGGGCTAAAGGACAGGAGCTTATTTCCGGCTTGAGAGAAAAGATTAAGTTGATTGAGGCCAGCCTCCCGGCCAGTCAGGGGGGCCCGAAAGTTTTCCTGACCCTTTACGGCCAGGGACAGGGACTGTGGACCTGCGGTCATGATAGTTATCTTAATTATCTGCTTGAGCGGGCTGGCCTTCAAAATGTCGCCTCCGGGCTTGAGGGCAACTGGTTTGCCTATAATCCGGAGAAATTAATAGCCGATAATCCCGGGCTGATTCTTATTCTGGCCCGTAATAGAGAGGCTTTCCAGCAGGCTACTAAGTGGCTCGAAAGCCTGCCGCCCCTTAAAGACATCGATGCTATTAAAAATAGAAACTTTGTTTTTCTCGACGAAAATCTGTTCAGCCGTTTTGGCCCGAGGCTAATTGACGCCTTTAACTGGCTGGTCAGGGCAGTTTATTTTCCTGCTGAACAGGAGGAAAAATGAGCCGCCGCCAAAGGAACTGGCTTTTCCCGGTATCCCTTATTCTTCTGACTCTGGCCGGCTTCCTGTTGTCAGTTAAACTCGGGGTAGTCAGAATGACCTGGCAGGAAATCTGGGCCGGTCTTTTTTCCGGCGGGCAGTTTAAAGATATCCTGATTCACCTCCGGCTGCCGCGGGCTATTCTGGCTTATCTGGTTGGCGCCGCTCTGGCTCTTTCCGGAGCCATCCTCCAGGGATATTTCCGTAACCCTTTGGCTGATCCCTTTATTCTTGGCGTTTCGTCAGGAGCATCTCTGGGAGCCGTCCTTAGCCTGGAGATTGGCCTGACCTGGACGGTCTTCGGCTTTTCCAGCCAGAGCTGGCTGGCTCTTTTGACCAGCCTCCTTCTCGTTGGCTCGGTTTACTTAATTTCAGAGAATCAAAGCCCGGGATGGTCGGAAAGCCTGCTCCTAACCGGGATTGCCGCCGGAGCGATGGCTTCGGCTCTAACCTCCTTTTTACTTTTCAGGCGGGCCGATGCCTATGAACAGGCTGTTTTCTGGCTCCTCGGCAGTTTTTCTCTTTCAGGCTGGAAAGAAGTCTGGTTGCTTCTTCCCTATTTTCTTCTGGCCCTGATCATTTCCGAATACTTTGCTCCTGAGATGAATCTTCTGGCCCTCGGCGATGAGGTTGCCCAATCATTGGGCTGTCCGGTAAAAAGCATCAGGAAGCTTTTTCTTTTTCTGGCTACACTTTTAGCTTCATTTTCAGTGGCAGTAGCCGGGATCATTGGTTTTGTCGGGCTGATTGTCCCTCATTCAGTCAGGTTGTTGATTGGTCCAGATCACCGCCGGCTTTTTTTATTTTCTGCTTTGACCGGCGGGATGATGCTGGTTTTTTGCGACCTGCTGGCCAGGACCGTCTTTTCTCCCTCAGAAATCCCAATCGGCGTGATTACCGCCGCCCTCGGCGCCCCGTTTTTTATCTATCTTTTAAACCGCCGCCGGCGGGGCGGTTCTTAAGACCGGGATTTTCTTCAGTCCCAGATCAGGAGAGGTGGAGTTTCCTGGAGCAGAGCCTGGATCCTATTTTTTAACCCTTTTGGCTGGCCAGAATCCTTAAAAGCCTGCTTTCCCTCTCATCTTCCCTGGCCATCTGCCCGCCCCTGACCAGGTTTTAATGATTGACAACCGGCTATCTTTTAGCTTAATGTAAATGTATCATGCTGCTAACCTTCAACCAGACCCTTTTTCTGATTTTGACTGTGGCGGCAGTAGTTATAGCTGTTTTTTTAATTCTCTTTCTCCTTCAGCTCCGGCGGACAGCCAGGGAGGCAGAGAAATCTCTCCAGGAATTCCAGGTCACCCTTGAAAAGCTCAAGACGATTGAGGACAAGGTCGAGCGCCGCCTCGATGAGACAGGGACAATTATTCAATCAGCCAAAAAAACGGTCTCGGGTCTATCAGAACTTTCCTTTTTTTTGACGACCAGAGTGGTCAGGCCGGCCTCTAAGTACTGGCCGGTTATTTTCCCTTTAATGCGTTATGGCTGGCAACTGATAAAAAAAAGAAAGGAGAAAAAAAATGGGAGATGACAGAGATTCCCACTTTGCCGACACTCTTTTGACCTTTTTAGCCGGGGCAGCGACAGGTTTTATTCTGGGCATTTTATTCGCTCCTTCCAGCGGCAAAGAAACCAGAAAAAAGATTAAAGAACAGGCCAAAAAGGGCCAGGAACTGGCTGTCCAGGGTTATAGCAAAGTGGCCAAAGAAGCGGAAAAAGGAGCCAAGGTAGTTAAAGAACGGGCCGAAGAAGGCATTGAAGCCATAAAAGAATTTCTGGAAAAGAAAAAAACTGAAACAGCAGGAGAGAAACCAGAATTTCCCGAAGACTTAGAAACAGAAAAATAACAACTCAGCTTTTTCTGCCTCTAAAAGGCGGCCGGAAATAAACAGGGGTTATTAGCAGTCTAAAACCAGACGAGGATCGGCATGGGTAAAAGTTTAACTAAATTTATTTTCCTGTCTTTAATTTTAGCTTTAGTTCTAAAAGGGCCAGCCAGCCTGGCAGCCATTGATCTCAAAACCGCCGCCGCCATTGATCAGGAAATAGAGAAGAACCGGGCCGAGATAATAAAAATTCGCCGCTTCCTTCATATGAATCCTGAGCTTGGCAACCGCGAATATGAAACCAGCAAATTAGTGGCCAATAAATTAACAGCCCTCGGGCTGGAAGTAAAAACCGGTGTGGCCAAAACCGGTGTGGTCGGGCTTCTGACCGGGGCTTTGCCCGGTCCAACCGTAGCCATCAGAGCCGATATGGATGCCCTGCCCATTACCGAGGAGAATGATTTCCCCTACAAATCTCTTAACCCCGGGGTGATGCAGGCCTGCGGCCATGATGTTCATACCTCTATTGCTCTGGGGACAGCCACCGTCCTCAGCAGTCTCAAGGATAAAATCCGGGGCAAAATAAAATTTATTTTTCAGCCGGCTGAAGAAGGCGCTCCTCCTGGAGAAGAAGGCGGAGCAGAGCTGATGATCAGAGAAGGTGTTCTAATTGAGCCGCCGGTCCGGGCGATCTTTGGCCTCCACGTCTGGCCCGACCTTAAAACCGGCCAGGTTGGTTATGCCCCGGGCTATTTGATGGCCAGCTCGGACAGTTTTACTCTAACGGTCAAAGGGAAAAGTGCTCACGGGGCCAGACCTCAGGAAGGCATTGATGCCATTGTTATTGCTGCTGAAATAATCAGCAACCTTCAAAATATAAGAAGCCGGCTGGTTGATCCGACCGAATCACTGGTCATTTCCATCGGCAAAATCCAGGGCGGAGTCAGATCCAATATAATTGCTGAGACCGTTGTCCTGGAAGGAACAGTCCGGACCTTGGATGCCGGCGTCCGTGAGGCTATTCCTGGACTGATAGAGAACCTGGCTCAAGGCATCTGTCAGAGTTATGGCGCCACCTTTACCCTTGACTATGAACGCCAGCTGCCGCCTGTTTACAATCACCCCGAATTTCTAAAGGCTGTTCTACCCTGGCTGGCAACATCTCTGGGTGAAGATAACCTGATCGAGGTTAAGCCCCAGATGGTGGCCGAAGACTTCGCCTTTTATGCTGAAAAAATTCCTGCCTTTTATTTCTTTCTGGGAGTCAAGAGCCCGGGGCAACTGATAGCCCCTCCACTCCACAGCCCTGATTTCAATCCTGATGAACGGGCCATTCCGGTGGGCATCAAGGCTATGTGTCATCTTGTGCTCAACGCCTTAGAGCAGCAAGCCTCTTTAAAAACAGCCAGCGAGAGCTCTCCTGTTAATTAGTGGACATCCGGCCGTCTATTTAATTGATGGCCTGTCCTCTGCTTTTTCCGGTTTGTAGCTTTGTGGCGGGCCTCATTCTGGCCGGACTCCTCAAGTTAAATTTCTCATCCGGTCTGCTTCTGCTTCTTCTGGCCGGCTGGCTCGCCGCCTGGCTGGCCTATTTTCTAAAAAAGAACCGGCCGGCCTACTGGCTCCTGATCATAGCCTTTCTAATTTCAGGCGTAACACTCAGGGCTCTGGCCAGCAAATTTTACCTGGATAACCCGCTTAAGGACTTCCAGCCGGGGAGCTACCTGAATTTCAAAGGGCTGGTTTTAAAATCACCGGAAAGAGGCCTTGATCGTGACCGCCTGCTCATTGCTGCCAGCGAAATCGAGAGCGGCGGCGAAATAAGAAAAATAAAAGTCAAATTACAACTGACCGTCCCCCACTCCCCAACGAGCTCTGAGCCCCTGGAGCTTCAAGCCGGTGACCTGCTTGAATTCTCGGCCAGCCTCAATGAGGATAGCTCTTTTAAAAACTTCTTTCCTGATTTTATGCCCCGCTATCTCCGAAGCCAGAAGATTCAGGAGAGAGCCTATACCAAAAGCCCGCTTCTTTTAAAAAAGCTTAACCCGACCAACCAGACCTTTTCCGGATTCTTTTCCCGGCTGAGACGGAAACTCCAGAAAGAAATAGAAGCTGATTATCCCGGACAGACAAAATTTGATCTAAGCCGTGAAGGAGCTATTCTGGAAGCCCTCCTTCTGGGCGAAGATGGCCGGCTTGACCGTGAGACGGATAGACAGTTTCAAAAGACCGGGCTTTACCATCTGTTAGCCATTTCCGGAGCTCATGTTGGAGTAGTTTCGGCCTTCCTGTTTTTACTTCTTAAATTTTTATTGCCTTCAAAAAAACTGATTTATCTCATTCTCCTGGTGGCCTTAGCCTTTTATGGCTGTTTAGTCGAAGGCCAGCCGTCAGTTTTCCGGGCGGTTATCATGGCCTCACTGGTTATTGCCGGTAAATTAATTTTTGCTCAGGCCAATCTCTTAAATACCATTTCACTTTCCGCCCTGATTCTTCTTGGTCTCAACCCTTTTAGCCTTGATGAGGCCGGCTTTCAATTGACCTTTCTGGCCACTCTGGGTTTAATTCTCTTTTATCAGCCGGTTTACCGCCGCCTGCCCCGCCTGCCATTGAAGCTGCCAGAACTGACGGCCATGTCGGTAGCCGCGGTGGTAGCCACCCTGCCCATCATTGTTTATGATTTTAACCGGGTAACTTTCGCCTCTGCTATTTTGACCATTCCAGCCTCACCTCTGGTTAGCTTATTGATGGCAGCCGGCTATCTTTATTTGTTCACCGGGCTGATTTCACCTTCTATCAGCCACCTTCTGTCGGTCTTAATGAAGGCTCCGGTCAGGCTGTTTATCTGGCTGACCGGCTGTCTGGAACCAGTCTCTTCCCTTTCCTACCGCCTGCCCTCCCCGCCTTTAGCTGTCATCCTGGGTTTTTATCTTTTCCTTCTGCTTCTTTTGTTAAAGCCAAGGTTTAGAGGTCAGAGGCCGGTTACCTGGCTGCTTTTTCTGGCTTTTTTCCTGATTCTGGTGACCTATCCTTTTAAACCCGGGACAGATGAGCTGACGGTAACTGTCATTGATACCGGACAGGGAGAATCACAGGTGGTGGAGTTTCCCGGCGGCCGGCTCATGGTCATAGATGCCGGTGGATTTTTACAAAGTAATTTCGACCCTGGAGAGAGCCTCGTTTCTCCTTTCCTCTGGTCAGGCGGTTATAAAAAGATTGATTATCTGGTCTCCAGCCATCTTCATCCTGACCATGCCGGCGGACTGCCAGCTCTGGCCAGAAATTTCAAAATAGGAGAATACCTTTTTACCGAAAATTATGTAGCCAATGCCCTGAATCAAGAAATCCAGTCCGCTCTGAGTAAAAAAGTCAAAAGGACCAGAATAACTCCGGGCCTGAAACTCTGGCCGGCAGCAGAGATTGAAGTGAGATTCTTTTATCCGGACGAAACGGCCCTGGTTTCTTTTCAACCAGGTAACGACCGGTCAGCAGTGATCAGAATAAGACAGGGCAATATCTCCTTCCTTTTCTCTGGAGATATCACCGGCCAGGTTGAAAATTATTTAATCGGTCAGAATGAAATTAAAGAGGAATTAAAAGCAACAGTCCTGAAAATTCCTCATCATGGCAGCCGTTCCTCTTCAACGGCTGCCTTTCTCCAGGCAGTTTCGCCTGCCATCGCTGTTGCCACCTGCGGACGTCATAATGTTTATGGCTTCCCGGCGGAAGAAGTTATCTTGAGACTTAAAGAACACCGGGTTAAGTTCTACCGGACTGACCTGGATGGGGCCATAGAATTTAAAACAGATGGCAGGTATCTTAGCTTGAGAACGGCCAGGTCGGAAGCAGCTCTGGTGTTTGAAGCCACTGGCCAGCCCTATCCTGATTGACATAACAGGCAAATTAGGCTTATTCTTAAAATAGCGAGGGAAATCATGGTTAAAAAAATAATGGCTGTTCTGATTTTTTTAAGTTTCTGTGCTCCTGTCTGGCTGCTGGCCCAGGATCAGGAGCTGACAGAACTGGCCAAAAAGGAGAAAGCCAGGCGGGAAAGCCTTAAAGGGAAAGAAATAAAGGTTATTACCAACCAGGATCTGGAAAAACTGACTAAAACTGCGGCTATTATTATTCCCAATGAAACGGCGGAGATGGCCGTGAATCAGGAAAACCAGCAGCCTCCGTCTCGACCGGACAATTATACCCCACCGGTCGTCCACCGGGTAACGGTTGAGAATCCGGCCCCCTCTAAACCGGGCGCGGCCCAGCCCGCCGGGGTTGATGCTGCCGGAAGCCCGGTTGAAGACGCCTGGAAAAAAGCTAAGGAATATGTGGAGCTTCTGACTCTAAAAATGAACGCTCTCTGGCAGCAATTTTACGGTCTAACTGATGCCCGGACTAAAGACAGCATTCAACAGGAAATTAGTGTAACGTATGAAAAATTGCTTAAAGCCCAGGAAGAAGAAACCAGACTTAGAGAAGAATACGAAAGCCAGATAAACCAGAAAAAAAGCTCCGAAGCTCCCCAGATCTGGATAAAATAAAAGATAACTGGTTAGCGGAAATAAATAGTCTCAAGCCGGAAGCCAACCTGTTCCTGATCTTTGAGTTCAGGATAGATCTCATTTATTTTTACGGTCTTATTAACTTTTAAAATTAATTCTAACCCGTCTTTCTGACCAAGGTCGGAGGCGGTCAGCTGATATATTTTTTCGAAATTTCCAGAGGGCAGGGCAAATTCCTCCAGGACTCTGCCGGCGAGGGTAATAACCATTTTGAGCCCGGGCGGAGCTTCAACCGGGAGGCTGCCTCTTAACATCAGAGTGGCCGCCCGTCCCGGGTTCTTTAGCCAGCAGAAAGCCTGCTGACCTGCCCAGCGCTCGGTCTGCCAATCACCTGCCTTTTTCCCCGGGCGCTTGATGACTACCCAGCCATCGAGAAAAACCACGTCGGGAGTATCAGCCGGGCTGGGAGAAAGCTTTAGTTGCCGCCGGTAAACGACAATGGTGTCCTTCGCTCCTGACGGCTCAAAATACAGGCTGAAATTTACCGCCTGGCCGGGCGCCGGCTGCGGGCTAAAGGGATCAATAAAAGGAGGGAAATATAACAATTTTTCAACTTCATAAACCCGGTTAGGCTGCCATTTAGAAAGCGGCAGGGGGAGAGAAAGCCTTTCCTCAAATAGGGCCCTGTTTCCAGCCGTAGCCCTGGCCACCAGCTGGTAATCCCCGGCCGGCGGCTCAAAACCGGAAGTGGTAATAAACTTAACTTTTAAATTGGTCAGCAGGTTATCGCTCAGATTTTTATCAGCAAAACTAACACTTATCTCCAGGCCTGGCACCGGCAGTTTTTTTTCACAGGAAACCGCCCGTATTAGCAGCAGGGCGGTCAGGGCCACCAGCCAGACTGGCTTGAAATAAAAGGAGGATTTATTTCCTGTTTCTCTTTTTTTCATTAAAAACTTAGCTTTGGAGACCGGACTGATTTAAATTTTATTATAGATGAAATGGCTTCTGTTAGCAAAACTCCTTCCTTGCTTACTGGCAGATTTTAAATAAGTTAATGTTAATTCTGCTGGATTTTTCAAAACCCGTCGAACCAGAGACCGGGCAGCTGCCTATTGACAGGCGCCGAGTTTTTATTATCCTGAAACCTTAAAGCTTTTTTTTAGTTCCTTTATTTTTAAGGAACTGACTGCTGGCCCGCCTTAACAATGACAGGACTTTTCCTGCCAAAAAATTTAACTGGAAAAGGAAGTTGTCCAATGAAGAGACCGACTACTTGCCACCGGCCAGCCCGGACCGCAAGCCGGAAAGAATTATTGGCTATTGTTTTTGCTCCTGTCTTTTTTGTTCTCTTTCTTCGCCTCCCCGGCGCAAGCTGTCCGCAGGCTGCAGGGATAGGACAGGCTGATGAGCAGAGGCCGGCAGCCAGGGCCAGCGGGTCAGAGCTATCTTTGGAGATAAATGCCCCGACTCAGGAGAAAACAGGCGAACAGCAAAAAACCGAAGAAAAGGCCGCCGGCAGCCAGGCAGAAAATAAACCCAAATCAGAGCAAACTGACCAGACCCAGCAGGCCGGGCGTCCTGATAAAAATAAAACTTTTAAGGACTGGCTGGAACCCTGGAAAAAGACCCTGGAACTGAGCTATGTTGTCACTGGCGGGAATACGGTTTCCTCCTCCTTTAGCCTTGGTAGCACTTTGCTCAAAACTCCCAATGACCGGGACTCCTACCTGCTGAAGGCCTTTTTCCTCAGGACTCACTCCACCACCATTAATCAGAAGGCAGTCGGCACTGAAGACAATTTCAGCCTGATAGAAGAAAAGACCAGAAAACTGACTGCTGAAAATTATCTAATTCAAGCTCAGTATGACCACCGGCCAACAGGAAAATTGTTGACCAATCTGGGCTTTACCTGGGACCGGAATAAATTGGCCGGGGTTGAGGGCCGGGCCTTAGGGACAGCCGGAGCCGGGGTGGTGCTGGCCGATTCTAACACCACCAAAGCCAAAACTTCAGCCGGTCTGAGCTTGACTATCAGAAAATACAGCGGCCAGAAAATGTCCTCCTTTCTTGGCTTTCAATATGCCTTTTCCTGGAAGCAAAGGCTTTTTGATGGGGCCTCTTTTGAGACTGGTTTTGTCTTTGATGACAATCTCAAGCGGCTGAGTGACTGGCACTATGACTGGACCACCAGTTTGATGGCCCCTCTGACCAGATCATTAGCTCTTAAAGCCAGCCTCAGGCTGCTCAAAAACAACCGGCCGCCCGAAGCCGAGGTCCCGCTCTATAGCCCGGACGATGTCGAGACCGGCCTGACTGTTCTTGTCCCGAGGCGCAAGGTTGATACATTTTTTACCACCACCATTGTCCTTAACTTTTGAGATCCAGCCGGTTTCCTCCCGGTCAGTTGAAAATTGCCGGCGCCTGGCCTATCATAGGTTGTAAATTTGTATCTGATTTTTAGTCATCGAATGGAGAAAACTGTTGAATCCTAAACAGCCCAAAAAAGAATCAGCCAGAAAAGATGTTTTTAAACGCCCTTCCGGCCGGGCTTTTAATGAACTCCGGCCGATGGGCTTAAAACCCGATTATTTAGATTTTGCTGAAGGTTCAGCCTATATCGAAATGGGCAAAACCAGAGTGGTGGCCACCGCCTCGGTTGAAGATAAAGTTCCGCCTTTTCTCAAGGGTAGTGGCACGGGCTGGATCACCGCCGAATATTCCATGCTTCCCCGGTCAACTGAGAAAAGAACTCCCCGGGAAAGAACTCAGGGAAAGATTTCAGGCCGGACTCAGGAAATCCAGCGCCTGATCGGGCGGGCTCTCCGGGCCGGAACAGATCTGTCCGTTCTGGGCGAAATGACCATTATTATTGATTGCGATGTTCTGCAGGCCGATGGCGGAACAAGAACAGCCTCAGTCAATGCCGGCTGCCTGGCTCTGGCCATTTGTTTTAAACGGCTGCTGGAAGAAGGATTGATTCCGGCTTTTCCCCTGCGCAACCTGGTTGGAGCAGTCAGTGTCGGCCTGGTCCAGGGGGTGGAGCTTCTCGATCTTGATTATACCGAAGACTCCCAGGCTGACGTGGACATGAATGTTATAGAAACAGACAGCGGCCGCCTGGTAGAAGTCCAGGCTTCAGCGGAGAGAGTGCCTTTTAGTAAAAGCGAACTGAGCTCCTTGCTGAAGCTGGCTGACAGGGGTATTAAAGATATCCTGGAAATTGAACGGTCAGTGCTAAAAAAAATCCATCCGGTTTTTATCGCTTATTAGGGACAGCCTGGCGAGCTTTTTTCTGATCTTCCCGTCTCAACTTTAAATCTTTTGGCCCGAATTTTATTTATAATCTTCTTTTAATTCATAGCCTTTTTCACCGAAAAGCCGGAGGCAGGCCTCAACCACTGCCGGATCATATAAAACGCCTTTATTCTTCTCAATCTCTCCCAGAGCTGCCTCCAGGCCAACACTTTCACGATAAGGACGGAGAGAAGACATGGCTTCAACCACATCGGCTACGGCCAGAATTCTGGCTTCAATTCTTATTTCTCCTTCCTTTAAACCGCGGGGATAGCCAGAACCATCGAGCCGCTCATGATGCTGATAAATGATTTCGGCTACCGGCCAGGGGAACTCAACATCCTTTAAAAGGTCATAACCGATCTGGACATGATTTTTAATCAATCCCCATTCAGAGTTAGTAAGCGGCCCGGGCTTGTTAAGTATTTCAGAAGGAATAGCGATTTTGCCGATATCATGAATCATGGCGGCCAGGCTCAAGCCATCGGCTACCTTAGAGTCAAGGTCCATTTCTATGGCTATAGCCTGGACTAAGCCGGCTACTCTCCTCTGGTGGCGGACAGTATAAGGGTCTCTGGCTTCAACCAGCTTGTTTAAAGCTTCAACTAAGCCCCCAAAAGTTTTCTCGAGTTTTTCCAGCCCGTCTCTCAATTCTTTATCAAGTTTTTTCCGTTCGGCCCCATCATGGAGGATAAACAGAGTGGCTGGATAGCCTTTATAGTTGATTTCAGCTATTTCAGCTTCAACCGGAATTTCCCGGCCATTTTTGTTAAGAATCAGCAGTTCAAATGAATCAGATTCACCTGGCTTCCGGGAGCGGGAGAAATTCTCTCCGAGTATTTTCGCGGCTGACTCCCGGCTTAAAAATCTTTCTAAGGGACTGGCTACTACTTCGTCCAGGCCATAACCAAAAATCCAGCAAGTAGCCCCGTTGGCAAATTCAATCCGGCCGTCACGGGCAATAAAGATAGCAGCTCTGGCGGTATCGAATACGCTCCCCGTAATAAATTCTTCGGCTTCTAAGCTTTCCTGAAGCTTAACTTCTTCTTTTTTCTCCTTGGACAACTCACACTTACCTCCTCAGCTTTTTAACCTCTTCAATTCCCCGGCCGCTTCCTTTTAGCCGATTTTTGTAAATATTAGTATAATTTTTGTCAAAGTTCAATTTTTTTAAATT